>RHMF01000045.1_pt1 | contig 56402 bp, 47 predicted proteins | sample 5365151 | NCBI WGS metagenome assembly RHMF01 (sample SAMN10266501, study PRJNA497801) | feces metagenome | isolation source: feces | host: Bos taurus | place: China: Prairie of Fairy Mountain | collected 2017-08-14 | reverse complement strand
TAGAAAGTGCAGTTATATAAGTATATTTCATGGTTGACAATATTTCCTACGCTATGTAAATCATCATAGTCCTCTATACAAGCGCCGAACAGCACGCGCCTGACTTTCAGTCTGCCGGGTGCTCTTCCGATCTTGTATAGGGGACTATGATGATTTACATAGCGTAGCTAATATTGTCAACCATGAAATATACTTATATAACTGCACTTGCAAAGATGGCGACCCAAATCCTAAGTTTAAAATTTTAAGTAATTTTGAATAAAAAGACTTGAAGAAAGCCACCAAAATGATATATAATATATTTAAGAAATGAGAAATAAAAACATTTCAAAAAGGTTTGGCAACTACCTGAAAAAATAAGTTGCAAAAATTGATAAAAATACTTGAACAAAGGTTCCAAAAAGTATTATAATATATTTAAGAAATGAGAAAAAAGAAAGGCACGGCAGAAATGCTGTGAAGGGTGAACGAAAATGGCTAAGAAAAGAGTACAAGTAAAGAAAGTTGTAGTAGACAAGAACGCTGCACAATTCATGAGAACAGCAGCAAACCTAGCAAGAAAAGGTAAAACAAACAAGAAACTAAATGGCAGAAACGCAAACCACAAAGCAGCAAAGTATGCTATCTAATAACTAAGCACTTGCTTAGTTCGCATTGAGGGATTTAAGTTTGTCGGTTATCTTAAATCCTTGACTGCGGACCAAGGAAGCGAACCTTGACCTCTACCCTTGCGCAGGGCTTCGTGAGGCAGAAAAACACTAGTTTGCAAACGAAAACCTATTTTTCAAGGCAGGCTCTCCGCCAAGCGAAGCTATGATGGTGAATATGAGGATTTTAGGGTTACCCGCCTCCCAACCGAAAAATGGACTAAAGGGTTACTCGGGAAAGTGAAGTTGATTACTTAAACCTTTCTTGTCAACCTTGAGCATAGAACCATGGTCATGCTCTCGGGAAGTGAGTATTAGGCGAAGGGGTGCAAGTTGTGCCATCGGAATTTGAGTTCCGTCACCCTAGTACAGACCTTCCCCACTTTAAAGGGGAGTACAAGCGTTCAAGGTAGACAAGAAGGGCTTAAGACACTTCCGAGGTTGATTACCTCGAAAAGGTTCGGTACGCCTCGAAGGTATCGACAGGACGGTATACCTATGTAATTATACCACCCATCTGTCGGGAAGCGGCAGACCCACTTATCGGGGTGACGGATAAGCCTGGCAGGCAAGGCAGAGCCGAGTCTTCCGTACCAGTCTGACTTTAAGAAGAGGGTACCGTGTTGTTAGCCCCAACCCGTAAAGACAGGGCTACTGCAAAGCAGGATATTACGGGGTGCACACCTTAATATTGCGATATAAAAAATATGGTAGAAAAGGGAAGGTGGATAATATGATGATTACACATAACGAAGAAAAAGTTGTACGCATTTTAAAGGAGGGCATGGCTTCTCCAAAACAAATCGCAGAGCAACTAGGTAAAGGCTATACTGAATTAAAAGCACAATCTATGGTGCTAACACTAGCACGTAAAGGATTGGTAGATAAAGTGAAAGCCGCAATCATCTTAGCAAACAGCCCAATGATTAAATTCCTAAATTATGGAAGCGGGGCAGAACTTAAAGGGGGACTACCAGTACAAAAATTACGCTAAGGCGTATTTTTTTTGTGCATTTTTTGTAATTTCGGGGCAACTTATATACTAATAAGTAAATTAAGTTAAGTATAATATATATATACCTATATATATAATTATATAATATATATAAGTATAATTAACTTATATAAAGTAAATTTAACTAGTATATATAACTTATTATATATATAATAATATAATTATATTATATATAATAAATAATAGTTATATAATACCTTATTTAGTTTAATAATATATATAGTAAATAATAAGTATAATATAAGTAGTAATAATATAGTAATAAGTATATTATATATACATTATTATTACTCCATAAAATATCTATATAATTTTTTCTATTATGCGTAGCAGTGGGTGTTTGTGGAGGGGATAGGAGGTACCTCACAAGAGGTCCTTTTGTCAAGTATTTCAACGAATTTGAGGTGTTTTTACACCTCTTTTTTTGTTGCTCAATTGCCTCATTAGAGGTTTTAATTGCATCATTTAGGGGGTGAATGAGGTAATTGACGCTCTAGCTCTAATGCGAACAAAATACCGAACAAAAATTTGGGCCTAGTACCCCCTTCCCTCTGTAAGCCACACGTCACCTTTCGGTCCATGCCTTAATCAATTATTTAATTGTCCTTTTCCTCCTTTCTTAATAATATTATATCATATTCACGCAGCTCCTTTCAAGTCTTTTAAGCACATTTTAGGCAGCTCCTGAGCAATTTTTAGGGGGGAGGCCGAGCAGCTCCTTTGCGAACGTATGTTCGGTTAAAACGCCCCCCAATTAATAGGGCAGCTCCCCAAGCGCAAAATAGGGGGCAGCGCAGCTCCATTTAGGGGGCTGAAAATATGCGGGCAAGGTTTGGTCATAAAATACGCTAGGAACCACGGAAAAATATGCCAGAAAAAAATATGCCAAAAATTTTGAAAAATAGTTGACAATCGCCTTGATTTGTGGTATAATATTATTATAAAATGGGAGAGTATTATTATATAAAAAAAAGAGAATAAAAAAAAGAAGATTACTCAGCATCTTCTGCTTGAGTTTCATCTTCTTTATCTAATTCAGTGATACCTGCTTCAGTTAAAGTATATTTAGTTAACATTTTGTCACCAAATACTGCTTTTTCTTTAGTAACATATCCTTTAGTAGCCATTGCTGCTAAAGTTGCGTTAACTGAGTTGAAAGTTCTTCCTTCCATTTTTCCTAATACTTCTCTAGCAAATGCAGCACCACCTTCAAAAGTTCTTAATACTGTTCCTACTTCTCTGTAGTTTTTGTTCATTCCTACCATTTTAGCCATTTTACTCACCCTAATTTACACCTGACTATCGTGTAAACCCTTTCCTATAAATATTTTTTTTGACTTTTTTTCTCTTGTCATATATATTATATCACAAGTTTTAAGTGAAAGTCAACACTTTTTTGAAAGATTTTTTGGAATTTTTTTAAGTATTTTTCTTTCTTTCTATATATATTATATCATATATAGCACCGAAAGTCAATCTTTTTTTTAATTTTTTTTGCTTAATTTTTTAATTCCTTTCTTTCTTCATTTTATATATATATTATATCACGAAACTGACCGAATTGCAAGTATTTTTTTTAATTTTTTTTATTAAAATTTTACTTGACAAGACCCAGCTCCTTATGGTATAATATAATTATGGGGGGTTTGGGGGGACAGTAACCCCTTTACGCCTACCTCATATTTTTCTCCTTTTCTTTTTCCTTTCTATATATATTATACTACAAAACGGTTTAAAAGGCAAGCAAAATCTGCAAAATTTTTTAAAAAAATTTTCTCAAAAATACTTGACAAACCCACCCGAAATATGGTATAATAAAAGGGGGAATAAAAAAAAAAAAAAAAAAAAATAGGATATTTACGCAGCTCCTCGCAACGCCGCCTGGCGTATCGCGCAGCTCCTTTTTATCGAACATATGTTCGAGGCCGCTTGCGGGTCGCAGGTACCGCAGGTCCAGCTCCCCCAGCTCCTTCGGGCCCGGCCTAAGAGGTTGGTTCGGTACCGAAATTCCGGTATCCTCTCCTTCCTAATTTTTGGTCAAAAAAAATACCGAACTTACGTTCGATATATGGGTATAGAAAAAATAGGGGTTGCCCTATTTATTCTTTTTTTATATAATACTTGAAAGGTTGAAAATCTAGTATTATATTTGAGGTCAAACTTTCTTATGAAAAGGAAAAGGGGTTGCCCTTTCATTTGAAAGTGTCTATATAATACCATAAAAACTATTTATTGTCAACACTTTTTTTATAAAAAAATAAAGGGGTATTTTTACCCCTTATGGTTGCAACCTATTTATATTAAAAAGGTTGGTTTTATTTTTGCCCTTTTCAAGTTTTCCTATACCCCTTTGAAAAACCCCCTATATTATTTTTTATGCTAGTTTATACTTTTTTAAAATTGGGGTTAACCTATCTACATTAAATATGCCCCCCGGAAAAGTAAAACCATGTGGGGAAAATATGCTATCAAGTTTGTAGTAATAATTTGCCCCCGTTTGCTTTTCATAATACCATAGCATTTTTATTAAAATGTTAAGTTCGCAAAAAGTATCTTCTAGTCCAGTATGACTTTCTATAAAGGTTGTATCATTATTTACAAACCTATTGAATGCCTCCGCCCCACTTTTTACATTTTTCTTGCTTTCAGTAAGTAAGTCATTTTTGTAGCAAAACAACATATAACTTTCATAAAGTTTAGGAAACATTGTCAACATATCACAACATATTTTCCAAATATCTACAATGTAAAGTTTTTTAAACTCATTTTTTGCCCCTACTTTTTCATATAGGTTGTTTATAGAGTTATAATCAAACTTAACATTAAAAGCAAGAAAGTATTTTATAGAGTTGTCTTTTATAAACTTGTTAAGTTCCTCTAAAAGTTCCCTATCGTTGATTTTTTGATAGTTGCTATCACTTTTCAACTTTTCATTATAAAAAGGTATTTTATTCTTATAAAAAGCGTTATTCATAAGATATTCATTGTCATAAATATCTTTGTTTATATAACTTTTTTTGTAGATAACTTGTCTATTTTTGATATTAATAAAGGATACATCATAAGGAAATGCTTTTTCCCCTTTTGTAATATCTCCAATAGTTTCAGTGTCTATCAAAAGAAAGTTCCTTTTTGCTTTTGATAAGTTTAAAGGTGCTAGACCTTTTCCCCTTTTTCCTAGACTTTCTAGTGTTTTGCTATTTAAAGCACTTAAATAATTGTTTTTCATTTTTGACCTCTTTTCATAAAATAATTTTAGAACCCCCTAAAATCTTTTATTTGTGAGGTATAGAAAAACTTTTCAAAGAACAAACCAAGTAGAAACCATTTTTTCATTTTTCTACTTGTATAGAATATCTAACTTTTTATTAGATACCCTATACAAGAAGAAAACTAGTTTTCTTCTTTTTCATTGTTATTGTTTACTAGTTCGATTAGTTCATTTGTTGCTTTGTAATAAGTAACCATTTTTTCATTGTAAGCACTTTTTTGCTTTGTTGCTAGTCCTTTTGTTGCTAGACTTGCAAGTGTAGCATTTGCACTATTGATTTTAGTTGTGTCAATGTTTGCTTTTTGTAGTTCCTTTGCATTGTCTTTGATTAGTTCGTAAACATTAACTCCAAGTTCTTTGTTTTGGTACTTAACAAGTAAACCTCCAATGAATAATTGTTTTTCAGTTATTTTAGTCATAATAAACACCAACCTTTCTATAATATTTTTTATCTTTTTTATTAAGATAAAATAACTTGAAATGAGTTGACTTTGCAACTCTTAAAAAGTTCTAATTTGTTTTAAAACTCTTTAAGAGTTGTTTTATTATGTCTTAACTTAAAACTAAGTTTTAAAAGAACGACTTGCAAGTGATAACTTGTATCTCTTACACTTATAATTATAAATGATAACTTTTAAAATTGCAACCCCTAAAATTAACTTTTTTTTAGTTCTTGTCAATTTGTGTTATATATCACTTACATATATAATTATAAAGGATAACTTTATAATTTGCAATACCTAAAATGATTTTTTTTCATTTTTTAGTAAATGCTTGTAAATGCCTTTTAAATGCCTTTTAAAAGACTTTAAAGACTTTCTAGTATATTACTATTAGAAAACCTTTAAAGTGTCTTAAATGACTTTAAAACACTTTTTAAATTGTTTTACTTGTATTCTTGTCTTTGAAACTTAATAAGTAAATGACTTATAACTATAAAGATTAGTAAAGCAATTAACTTGCTTACAAAGAATGTTTTTAAGTTTTCGCTTTCACTTGCAAACACTAACACGCAACCGAAATCAATTAAACCTAATAAACAAAAAACCCACTTTCTAAATACTAACTTTTTTACTTTCATTTTTAAAACCTACCTTTCATTAGTCAAAACCTTTCTTGTCTTAACTTAATTATATTATATCATAGTAAAATGTAAATGTATATAAAATTGACAACTTTTTTACTACTTGACAACTTGACTTGACAAGTGGACAAGGTGGGGACTTGACAACCAAACTTGACACTAAAAGTGTAAAGAGGTGGGGGGTGGGTTGTGTAAAATAGTGTAAAGTTTTCCTCATATTGACTAGAGCTCCTACCCGAATTTACAAACCTAAAATTAGAATTCCAACAAAAAAACGGGCCTTCCTGGCAAAGGGTGAGGATGCCAAGTGGTTCCCGTTTATTCGGACCAATGATGTTCCACATCAAAAACATCTTCGGTTCAACCGTTCTTATAAGTAAGTCTAACTATGGGAACTTGAGTATTGTCCAAGTTTCCGTATCCCATAAGTTTGGCTGATGTGACACTTTTGGAGTCTATGCCAACGCAGTGGACCAACCCGGGTGAGAATGGGTCATTGGCTACTACATTGACATAATCTTCAAAAGATATTGTTTCGCAAGTTGCGTCGCAACTACTCTGCGTCTGTTTCTGCTTCGCTGTTGTCTTCTTCCATAACATGTTCTGCGTCTCCACCTAAACATGGACACATTGGGAATTCTTCTAAATTACCTTCGTTATCATTTAATAATTCAACTTTAACATGGCAATCATCTACATCATCGATTAAAACTTCTTTAACTTCTCTGTAGAAAAGTCCTCCACAATTTTCACATTGATAAACTACATATTTTGGTTCCATAATTGTAAATTTCCTCCTTGCGTTTTAGCTTGTGTAAAAATAATTTTTTAATTTTTTATTTTTTACAATTATATTATAAAATAAATTCGGACTATTTGTCAACTTTTTTACGCAAATTAATGGCGTCTGCGCTTGCGTTTTTTAGCTTGCGCCGCCTCGTGTCGTTTTTCAATAAAGTTGAATACGGCGTCGTAGATAGTGTACACCACAAGTAGTCCAATCATGAACCCTGCGCCGTTTAATAAACTATCCAACATGCGTCTCGTCCTCCTTTGGCATAAAATTAAGGTACAATCTCCAAAAATTAAGTAAACTCTGAGTTTGGGCTGCCTGCGCCGCGTTCATTGGTAAGAAATCTATATAATCTTCCAATGCCTCTATAGTTTGTTGAACAATTTCTTTAGAAATCATAAGACTGCGCCTCCCGCAAAAATTATTTTTTCTTTTTTTAATTTTTACAATTTAATTATATCAAAATTTTGACCGTTTGTAAACTCTTTTTTATAAAAAATTGTTATTTAGCAAATCTATGAATAGATAATCGGTGTCCGGATAGCCTAGTCTTGCTTCTGGGCCGGCTTCTCGTGGGGCTAAATAGTAATTTGGGTCCTCGTACGTAATCCTGTACCATTTATTATTTCTAAGGACGTCTATTGAATAAACTTCTTTGTGTCCACTGGGTAGATATAAATTATAATGCTCTTCGTACTCCATATGGAACTCGTTGAGCAACATTATTAAGTTCTCCATGTCTCATCTCTCCCTGTCTTCATATGAAAAAGTTCTAACATATGCTCTTTGGCATATTCAGGGTCTACAAAAAGCATAATGATATATGGGTTTTTAAAATGCCATATAGGTAACCATTCCATACTTGTAGTATAATGATTATAAATTCGTAAGTATGGCAAACCATCTTCTTCAGAGAACCTATATCTATTAGCATTATATTTAACACCAGTGCTTGCTGATTCTACCGTAATAGATATTGGTTTCCATTTAGTATATTTTTCTCTGCTACTACCAAATGTCATCAATACTCCAAATATAAAACCTATCAACAAACAACCTATTCCTACAATTCAAATCATATTATACCTCCTTTAGTTCCAAACCGTGCGTGGCGAACCAATCTTTTAATGGTCAACGTTCACTACATGGATTATCTGGTTTTTCATAAACCAACAAAACTATTATTGGGTCTTCTTCAAACCCTTCATGTTTTTTAATGGTTAATCCCATCTCAGTTAATTCTTTAACCATCGTTGAAAAATTTATAGTATCTAACTGTTTCCTATAAGCTGTAAGGAAAGGACAGCATGGTGGGTTATTGCCACAATCTTCTGGCCCTCTACACAATCCTTCACAAGTAATGCCCGGAACTAAACTTAAATACTTAAGTCCATTATAAACACCTTTTTTATCTTTGAACACATGGGTGGGGTGTTTAAAGTCATGAAATCACTTAGGGTCCCATACTGCAGTACTAACTGGAATCATATTTGGCGTAAAGTTCCTTATATTGTGAAATGTGGAAATCATTATTTTCATGGGTCTCTCTCCTTTTTTCTGAAACTAGTTTATCATTTAATATAACCGTCTGTCAACTCAAAACGAAAATTTTTTATTTTTCGGTTTCGACTTCCACTAATATAATATATTATATATATTATTTATTATATTATATATAAAAATATTACTTTTTGTAAAGAAAAATTAAGTTTTTGTTAGATTCCTATTGACAAAATTGGTAACTTGTGTTATAATGTATATAAATTAAGGAGGTAAAGACATGATATTAATGATTAGTCAACCTATGAAAGGAAAAACAGAACAAGAAATAAGAGAAGAAAGAGAAGAATTAGTAAGATATTTAGAAGATGAAGGAAATACAGTTATAGACACAATTATTTCTAATGATAACCCAGATGATGATAATTTAGCTATACATTATTTAGCATTAGCAATTAATTATATGGCTAAAGTAGATGGTGTAGTATTTATGAAAGGATGGGAAAAATCTAGAGGATGTAAGATAGAACATTCAGTAGCAGTAGATTATGGAAAGAAGGTATTTTATTGTAATGCATAAGGAGAATATATATGGTAAAGATAGCAAACTACTTAGATTTTAATTTACAAGCATATCAAGAAAGATTAGGACTAGTAAATTTTTTAGATGAACAGGGTCTATTAAGTAAATGTCCACCATCCGAATTAGATAAAGTAGCTAATTATTTATTGTATGCAGAAGATGTAGATGCAGAAGTAGAACTTAAAGAAGGAAGTAGAAAAAAAGTTAGTTACGAAGCATTAATAGAATCTGCATTAGGAGAAGCTACTGTACAAAGAAGCCAAGAAGTTTCTATTTATAGAGTCCCTAGACCTTCTATAGATAGAAACGTAGATGGAGATATTCCCTTTATGAAAGATTTATGGAAATCAATAGATGTAATTTCTGAGCAATATAAATATTGCAGAGAAGTATTAGAAGGGAAAAGAGATTTAGACCCAGATAGAAAACTAATACCTACTTACCAAACTAAATATTTTTTACGAGAATGAATGATAGACTTAAGAAGAGAACAGTTTCTTTTAAAAGATAGTTATAAACCAGTAACAGGAGGTAATGCTACATTCCCTCCACATGTTACTAAACCTGATTATATAGGGATGGTTATAGGACCTCATGAGATATGTGATTTTGGTTTAAGAATAGATTTTGGTGATTGAAAACATATACACGCCATGTTAAAATATTACGCAGGTATGAAAACAAAAGTAGAAGGAGACCCTTATCATCCATGGTGAGAGTTATATAACTTCTTAGATATGTTAATTGAGAGAACCAGATTAACTCCCGAGCAAAGATTGATTTTAAGGGAAAAAATTAATCATGTATCCAACGAACAGATAGTTAAAGATTTGGAAGATTTAGGAGGAAAGAGTTATAGTGTTAATTATATAAGTACAATTTGGAAACAACACATATCTAAGCAAATAGTAAAACAAGCCTATTTATGGTGAGAGGAAATTAACCATAAACCAGATGGTTCATTAACCAATATGATGAAATGAAAGATTTGTCCACAATGTGGAAGACAGTTATATGCTCATGATTTGAATTTTGGTAAATATCAAGATGGAACATGAAGAGAAATCTGCAAGGATTGTACTTATCAAAACAAATTAGAAAGAGAGGCTAGAAGAAAAAATAAAAATAATGAGAAAATGGAGGGATAAAAGTTATGAATGAACAATATAGAACTTGTCCTGAATGTGGTAAGAAACAAAAATTAGATATGTATTTACCTACATCTAATTCTTCTGTTTATAATATAAAAGGAATGAGTTATATATGTATTGAATGTATAGCTAACAAAATTGACCGTAAAGACTTGGCTTCAATAGATAAAATGTGTCAATTTCTGGATATTCCATACGATGCTAATAAATGGATAGAAATGGAAAAAAAGTATGAAAAGTTAGGACCTCTTCTTATAGACTATTGTCAAGAAATGATGAATGGAAAATATGTTGATAATGATTGGTTTAAATATAATAAGATGTGGGAAAAATGTAGAGAGTATAATACGGTTGTTGATAAGTTAACTGCCATGCATTCAGATTTACTTATGTTTTTAAGAAAAAAATGAGGACACATAGATGGTTTTACTCTAGAGGAATATATGCGAATGGAAGAATATGAGCGCCATACGTTAAGTCATTATCCTTTTAAAGATGAAGCTCGTAGAGACATGGTACGTAAACTTGCTAAATTATCTGCTATAGCTGACCATTGTATTGCGAATGGGGATAATAAAGAAGCTACAACTGTCCTACAAAGTTATAACAGCTTGATGAAAGAATTGGGTATTAGTACACAAACATCGTCAAATGAAAATACTATTGAGAGTTTGTCTGAATTGGTAGCTTATTTAGAAAAAACTGGTTTCTTATTAAATTATAAAATCAGTGAGAATAGAGATATCGTAGATAAAACAATAGAGAATATGCAACAATATGTTCGCAGATTGTTTACGGATTCGAGCGAGACCGTAAACGAGATGTACAATGCGAAAGCATTGAATATGAGTGCTGGTACAGAAGTAACAGATGAAGATATTGAACAATTGTATGCTGACTCAGAAGAAGAAGGGGTAGACTATGAAGACCCTATGAATGAAGTCGAAATGGAGAAAATGTTCCAACAAGTAGAAAATGAATACAAATAATGTAGAAGCTTTTTTAGATGAATACTACGATACCTTTTTGGAAAGAAATGATATGTCTCAGATAGTAATAACACCTCAATATGTTGAAGATAACCGACAATGGTTTGAGGATATGGTAACATTATTTACATTATATCCTGATTACTTGGTTGATGTTATTACTCCTGCAGATTCTTTCTTTAAACTTTATTTTTATCAAAGAATATTTTTAAGAGTTTGTATGCGTTTTAGAGAGGTTTCTGGAACATTCCCTCGTGCATATTCAAAATCATTCTTAGACTTCTTAGACATGAATATTCGTGGTATTATGCAACCAAGAAGCAAAGGCTTTACTTGTGCTGATACAAAGAAACAAGCAGCTCAAATCGTAGAAGAAAAAACAAATGAGATTTATCGTTTGTTCCCTTTCTTAGTAAACGAATTAAATATTAGTGATTTAGACAAAATAAAAAAGAAGTACGGTAATATGGGTTCTGATTATGCAGAAATTAAATTCCGTAATGATAGTCAAATAGATATTGTTAATACTGGCAATGCTGGTCGTGGTGGACGTAGACATTGAGGAACTCTTGAAGAGTTTGCTATGATGGATGGTGATGCAGTTAATGAAGTTGTTATTCCATTAATGAATGTTGACCGTAGAACAGTTGCCGGACTACTAAATCCAACTGAACCACATGCAGCACAAACAATGATTACAACTGCTGGGTATAAAGGAACTTATGCGCATGACAGAACATTGGAAACTTTAGTAGATATGGCATTAGAACCAGACAAAGCTTTCTGTTTTGGAGGAGACTATAGAATACCAGTTATGCATGGATTATTATCTGTTGATAAAGTAAAAGATAAATTACAAGCATCGTCATATAAACTCGAATCCTTCTTGCGTGAGTATATGTCCGTTTGGACTGGCGGTAGTGAAGATAGTTATTATTCATATACACAGATAACAAAATGTCGTAATTTGATTAGGCCTGAGTTCAAAAGAGAAAAAGATTTTAAAGGTTTTTATGTATGCGCAGTCGACGTTGCAAGATTTGAAGGTGACCAAACTGTAGCAATGGTATTTAAAGTCTACACAGAGGGTGAGAGATATAAAATTCATTTGGTTAATATTAAGATTTTAAATGGTACTCATTTTAGAGACCAAGCAGCAATGCTAAAACAGCTAGACCTCGATTTTGATTTTAAAGCTATCGTAATGGATATTAACGGTAATGGTGCTGGACTTGCTGATTACATGATTGATGAGCAAGAATTAAATGGTGTATATTATCAGCCTTATGGTTTTTTGAATAAAACTAAGTATTCTAGCACAGAAAAACGTGGAAATGTGCGAAAATTGTTCGGAATTGAAGCAAATCGTTCATTAAATAGCGAAATTTATACAAATGCTCATATAATTTTAAGTCTAAAGCGTGTTTCTCTACTATTAAATGAGCGACAAGCACGTAGATATTTTAGTCAATATAAAACATGGAATAAATTAAATCCTGTAAAACAAGCAAACAAGCTTATTCCATATGCACAAACTACTAAGTTACAAGACCAGTTATCTAATTTGAAAGCCAATTTAGATACAAATAGTACTATAGTGCTAACTCGTATCAACAGCCATACTCGAAAAGACTTGGTTTCTGCTTTTGTATACGGTTTATATTATATTAACTTAATAGAAGAAGAAGAAAGAAAGAAGGCTAATCGAGATTGAAGTAAAGCTCAATACAGTTTTTTAAATTAGGAGGTGAATGTAACGGATGGAAGAAAACAAAAAATTTGAATTCTATGATATGTCTCACTTAACAGAGTTTAGAAAGTCTATTCAAGCTATGGGGACTAGTGTTAAAAATGGAACTATTGAAATAACACCAGATATGCTTACACAAAGACATGGACCTAGTCTTCCAATTAAACCTGAAGAGGTATTAAAGACACCTTTATCAGATGTTAAGGCGTGGAGGAAGCTTTCGCGAGTATATTTTGCACATCCTTTGTACAGAAGATTGCTAGAATATTTTGCATATATATATTATAACTTCTATATTATTTCTCCTATCTTTGGTGATAAAAAACCAAATAAGAAGAAATTATTAAAGGATTATAATGCAGCTCTAAGAACATTAGATGAAGACATAAAAGTAGAAAAATTTACTACACAAGCTTTGTTAGATTTATTGTTAGAAGGTCAAACTTTCTATTTTAATGAAGAATATAAGAAAGGGGCTAATTCTTATTTTAAACCAATAAAACTACCTACAGATTATTGTAAGATTATAGGGACTGCTGGAACTCCTGCTGTTAATATATTTGCAGTTGATTTAACTTTTATTGATACCGCTATGGCAGAGATGACTAAAGACAACTTAATCTCACAAGAAGAAGTATTAAAACAATATCCAAAAGCTATACGTGCAGCTTATAAATCATTTAAAAAAGGAGATATTGATAATCAATGGTTTATAGTCCCTGTAGAAAATGGTATTGCATTCTCTACACCAGATGGTAGACCACCTTTTGCTTTATTAATTAGAGAGATTGCTCGTATTCAATTATTAGAACCACTTAAAGATGATTATATTGCTACCAATTTAACTAAATTATTAGTTCAAATTATTGATATTGATAAAGAAGGAAATCCTGAAGTTGACTTAGCGTTAGCTGCTGAATTCCATAAGAATTTAAAAGCAGTTGCGTCTAAGAAAAATAATGTTGATGCTATTACTACATTGGCTAAAGAAATAGATGTATTATCTCTTGGAGAAACTGGAGATGCTACAAAGAATTATGAGTTCTTGGAAACTTATTATGACCAATACTATAAAGACGCTGGTGTATCTTCTGAGTTGTTCGATTCGACTACAGCGGGTACATTACATGAATCTCAAAGAAGAGATGCGATGTTTATGTATAAATTGCGTGAGCAAATCGCCGTTTGGTTTAATTTTTATTTGAACGCTGTTTGTGAAAAAAGAATTATAAAAAATAGCAAATTTGTATTTTCTTATTTAGATGTTTCCTATAAAAATAGAGAGGAAATGATGAAAAGTTATTTGGAGGGAGCTCAATATGGTTTCTCAAAAATTGTACCTCAAGTAGCTTTGGGAGTGAAACAGCGTTATATCGAATCACTTACTGCTTTCGAAAATGACATTCTTGACTTAGACGCGAAACTTGTTCCCCTACAAAGTTCGCATACTATGAGTCTTAAATCCGACAATAAGACTGGTAGTCAAACACAAACTAGAACTGGTAACGTAGAAGCACAGGAAGCCAGTGACAAAAAGAATGGCCGTCCAGAATTGGATAGTGACGAGAAAAAGGATTCAACTATAACGAAGGAAGCGAGTTTATAGGAGGGAGCTACAATGAATGAATTACATAAGTATGCAACCTTTTCAGTTGATTTATTAGGAACTCCTAACAAAATCAATAGTGTTTTTTCAATGGGCAGAGCCCGCATCTTCTATAAAGGTTTAAATCGTAACCGTTGTATCATAGATGGAGACGTAGCTAATCAATTAGCTTCAACCATTCCTGGTACACCAATCATTGGAACATTTAATTATGAGACAAAAGATTTTGAAGGTCACGAGGAAAATCCTAGCGCATTTGGTTTTGTTCCTTTAGAACCACATGCAACATGAGTTAAACAAGATGACACTCAAAAAGAATATTTAGAAGTAGATGTTGTTATTTGGGATGGTCGTTTTGAAGAAGCTCGCGATATTTTAAAGGAAGAGAAACACTTATCTATGGAATTAAATCGTAATACTTTACGAGGAACATTCGAAAAGATTAGTGGCAAGACTTATTATCGTATAACACATGCAGATTTTGCAGGTATAACCGTTCTAGGTGATGATGTAAGTCCTTGTTTTGAAGATGCACAATTTATTACTGCTTTTAGTAATATGGTTAGTGCTTATGCACTATATGTAGAAGAAACACAAAAAAATAATGAAGGAGGTAAAAACATTATGGATAATATTGCTGAAATTGTAGAACCAGAAGTTACTACTAACCCAGTTGAAGAAGAAATTACTGAAGAAGTAGTTGAAGAAACTGCTGAAGAAGTAGTTGAAGAAACAGTAGAATCTGAAGCTGAAGTTGAAGCTGTTGCTGAAGAAGCTGCAGAAGAACCTGAAGTAGAAGAAGTTGCTGAAACTGAAGTTGTAGAAACTGTTGAAGACACAGCAGAAGAAACAGAATTCGCATCTAAAGAAGACGAAAAAGAAGACGACGACAAAGATGAAGAAGACTGTCCTGAATGTGGAGAAAATCCTTGCGTTTGCGAAAATTCATGCGGAGACAAAAAGGATTATTCAGCTATTGAGGCTGAATTAGCTGATTATAAAGCAAAATACGAATCATTAGAAAACGAGCTTAAAGAAGTTAAATCTGAATTAAGCAAATATAGTAAAAAAGAAAAATTAGAAATTATTAACAAGTTCTCTACTAAAATAGAGAACGAAGAGTTAATTGAAAAATTAACTGAAGAAGTAGACGACAAATCACTTGACGAAATTAAGAATGAACTAGGTCAAGCATTAGTTGAACAAATGTCTACTGAAGAATCTACTGAATCTGAAGGAACTGATTCTAACTTTAGCTTAAATATTAATATTGAAGATAATAATTTAGGAAATAGTGCTTGGGATTTAGTAAAACGCCACAAGGCAAATAAATAAAATAGGAGGTACATTTAATATGGCAAATTTTATCGCAAATAGTCCTAAATATGCTGTAGCTGAATTAAACAAAGTAGCTAGTAGAAAAACTGGTGAAATCGAAGCTCAATGCAAATTAGGAGAAGCCTTTGCAGACGATGACTACTCATTAGAAAATGGTGCTATCGTATTTGTTAAAGCTGCTGATAACACAATCGAAAAAGAATATTCAGAAGAATGTGTTGACGCTATGTACTTACACTTCTCAAATCCTCGTAGATACGAAGATGGAAGAAGCGGAATGGAAAACTTTATTTACCAAGTAAACGACGATTACGAAACTTTTGGTGAAGCTTATTTACCAAGACTTTACAAATTAACTACAGGAGATATCTTTACTACTAACTTTGATTACAATGCCGGAAAAGGAATTATCACTGAAAAATTAGAAGCTGGTACTACTTTTGAATTCGGTAATCATAAAATCATGGTTATAGAAAGTAGCGCAATGGACACTGTTCCTGCTAATACTTTAGGTGCTACTTATAGAGTTATCGCATAATAGAGGAGGGACTAAGACTATGGAATTAAGTAAATTAATCGAATTAGGTATTGCTGCTGCAACTAAAGAAAATATTCCAGCAGAATACAGTCTAGCAGACGTTAATGAAACTTTAAGAGAAGAATTAAAAGCTTTCAATAACTATAGTTATTATAGAGCTAACAAAAACGTTCTTTTCCAATTAATCGAAGAAATCGCTAACGTTGTTGTTCCTAAAAAAGTAATCGCTCAATTTGGTTCATTCGCTGAAGTTCAACATGTTAATGTTGGAGAAAAAATAGTTTTCAAACAAAGAACAGGTGTTACACGTGGTAAAAGATTCGTTACTGTTGCTGGAGAATACGGAACTTACCGTACATTCAACGTAGATACTAGAGATATCACAATGAGTCCTAGAGTATACGCTGGTGCAGCTATCTTAGAATTAGGAGATTTCTTAGCTGGTCGTGTTGATATGTCTGAATTAATGGATATCATTATTGAAGGATTATCTGACAGTATTTACAAAACAGTTCAAGGAGCTTTAAAAGCTGCTATTAACGCTGAAGATAGACCTGCTGCTAACAAAGCTGTAGTTGCTGGTTTCGATGCTAAAGAATTCGACAAAATTATCACTACTGTTGAAGCTTATGGAGACAGTGTTACAATCTACTGTACTAAAGCATTCGCTTCATACTTATTCAATCAACCAGGATGGGTTGGAGATGCTAATCCTGTTACATCATTAAGAGATTATGATGATATCAGAGAACAAGGATACGTTGGACGTTACAAAGGAACTAACGTAGTATTATTAACTCAATCATTCGATGATGAAACTAATACTATGAAAACTGTTGATGACCAATATGCATATATTATGCCAGCTGGAAAAGAAAAACCAGTTAAAATTGGTATTGAAGGAGGAACTTTAATCGACGAACAAAGATTACAAGATGGTTCAATCGAAGTTTCTGCTCAACATATGTTTGACGTAGCTGTAGTAGCTAATAACTACTGGGGTATCTACAGAAATACTGAATTAGATGACAATCCATCTATGTAGTATTAAGTAATACGAAATCGAGAACGGACTTTTTCGGAAGTCCTTCTCTTTAATTTTTTTACATTTTTTAGGAGGAATTAATATGAATAATGAGAGAACCGTTGTGTTAGAAAACGTTTCTGACCAACCAGTTGGTCTAAAAGACACACAAAATAGAACTTATCGTTTTGGTGTAGGAGGAAAAGTTAGAATTAGTGAAATTAGTTTACAAGATATATTAGATTATCCAGCTAGTAGAATTATTTTTAATGAGGGAATGATAGCTATCAGTAATATTACTGCTGATAAATTATACGAGATGGGATTAACTGAAAAAGAGATTAAAAAATATTTAGGTGATAACTATACTGAAGAAGTTGCTGAAGAAGAACCTGAAGTAAAAGAAGAAGAACCTGAAACATTTGTTGGTTATACACAAGTAATAGAAGAACCTAAAGAAGAGCCTGAAATTAAAAAAGAAAAAGAAACTCCAGCTCCTGCTACTAAAAAAGCAACTACTAGAAAAACTAACACTAAAAAGAAAACTACATCATCAAGAAAAACAAAATAATGAAAATAACTGAATATTATGATGTTTATATTCGTTTTCTATCTAAAATAGAAGATGAATATTTAGCATCTTTAGATGAAGAGAAACTACATGTTGCTCTTTATCCAATCCTTTTGAGTGCGATTAATTCTTTTGCTCGTTTATCTGAACATGATTTACGCAAAAGAGATGAACGCGCTCATGTTTTTTATGAAACTTTAACTGATGATGAAATAGAAGTGTTAGCTATATGTATGAAGCCAATTTGGCTTGAAAGATACATTAACAGTAGTAGAAAAATTGAACAACAATATTATGATGCAGGTATTAAAACTTATTCTCCAAATGAGAATTTAAGGAATTTAACCGTTTTATATCAACAATATTTAGCCGATATGCGTAAAGCATTGCATGAATATACTTATAAAAGAGTAAGTATTGTTGGTAATTTAGGAGGTCTTCCTAAAGGTCCAGAAGCTAGATTATATGAACCAGGACCAACTATTTATAATGGGGATGAAAACGACCCTATTAAACAAAACAGAGATTAATTTAGGAGGGAATATTATGGATACGAACATTATTTATAAACATATCATTTCAAGTTTATATAAAATGTTATGTTGGAGAGAAGAGGGAAAACATTGGTTTACTATTTATGACGAATTATTAAGAGAAATCACTTTCAATGACTTATTAGACGAAAGTATTAAAGGGACTATTGTATTGAAGATTATTACATTAAAATACATAGACTTTACTAATTTTAGACAAACTATTTTTGAGGTAATTAACTATGTCAGTTCGTTACGAGGAATACAAGGATAGAGTTCACTTTAAGGGTAATACCAAAAGAGAATATGTTAAAGTCAAAGTAAAAGAAAGTATAGATTCGTTAATAAGTGATAGCCAGTATGGTTTTACTATTTCGGTATTAAATAAAGATACCAAAGAATATCATGACCATGATGTAGCTATCTTATCTACTAAAACTACTCAAGAATATGAGGCTGCCAATGTAATTGCCCCTCTTGAAGTAGGACTAGAAAAAGGTACGCTATTTAAGTGGGACGGTAACGATTGGATAGTCCTTAAAAAAATGTTCCGTCCTGACCAACCTGGATTCAACGGTATTGCTTATCGTTGTACGGGATATTTAAAATGAATAGATAGAAATACTAAAGAATTACATGTTCAACCAGCCTATATACGTTCAGGACGTATTACAAACGCAATTGGAGTTACTCCTGACGTTAATAGAAAGTTTGATAATGTATATTTGCATGATACAGATTGGAACATGGTAGCTGCAACTCAACAAAATTTTGATTTTCATCCTGAAATGAGATTTATTATATATGGACAAGCTTACCGTGTATCAAATGTTGATAATGTTTCTATTGATGATGTATCTATTTTATCATTAGAAGATGATAAACTTTTAGATACTGATGATATTATAAATGGTATAGCATACACCGATGTATATGAATATACTATTAAAAATAAATTGACAGAAGATACCAAATTATATGCCGGAGATGTTATGGAATTACCATTATTAGTATTAAAAGATGGTATTGCCGTAGAAGAAGAGGTAGAGTTAGTTTCATCTGACCCAGATATAATTGAGGTTAATGGTGGTCGTATTATTGGTCGTAAAGTCGGAAACGCTGTTATTACAGTGTCTTTGGTTCGCAATAATACAATTAGTATAGACATACCAATAGAAGTTACAGATACTCATACACAACAAGAAGTAAAATTATATATTACAGGAAATGATTATATAGAGTGGAATACTTCTGAAGATTATAAACTTTCAGATGGAAGTACAGCGGTATTTGGCGTTGAAACTTTATCTAAGATAAGAAAAACAATAGATATTACTGATACAGGAGTTACGATTAGTATTAAAGATAAATATTCTGGTACTTTTGTAATTACAGCAGAAACCGAACAAGGCACTGTCGAAAAAACTGTATATATAAGAACTGTATAGGAGGGTTAAAATGATATTAAATAAAAATGTTATGGAAACAGATAGTTTCTTGGATGTAAATAATGATATATATAGAATGATAACTGTATTTAATAATTGTCAACCCTTAAAAAGATTATTGGTTTATACTGATAAAAAACCTTTAGAGAGAAAGGAAGATGTTACAAAAGATTTAAGGGACACTCAAATAGCTAGAGTTCCTTTACTTCCTTATGATGAAGATGAGGGTAGTATTGTTGTTGTTTCTTTGATTTCTGCAGATGAGTCTCCAAAAACCGATGTTCTACATCCTAGTATAGCAATAGATATTTTTACTCCAGGTAATCAATGGATTATAAATGAGGGAATTCGACCATTAAACATTGCACATACAATAAGTAATTTAATGAAATATGAGTTAACTCAAACTGGAGGGGTTAAATATCGTTGTACAGGTATTATAAATGCTCAATTATCTGATATATTACTTGGATATAGAATGATTTATGAAGCAGTAATAGATGATTAGTTTAGCAAAAGTATTAAGTGGCAAACCAATTCTTATAACTCAAAATATCTATTTTCATCAACCTACAATACAGGAAATTACAGATATGGGTGATGACATATATTGGGGTGCCATTAATTTATGGTTGTTAAAAAGAAGTGACTTAATTCCAGAAGAAACAGAAGAAACAAAAAGTCTTGATGATTATGAAGTTTGAAAGGCTTTTATTTTTAATATACCAAATGCAAAACGAGGTTTGGCAGATTCGTGCCGTATATTTTTAAAAACAAAAGTAGAGTTTTTTGATATAAGTGGCACTATATATATAGGGGAAGGAGAATCAGGAGTGATTCTCGACAATACTTTCTATTTGCTTATGAAGGAGCTTTGTAATCGTATTATTCCAACTTCTAGTGCTTCAGAAGAAGGGGGACAATATCACGAAACAGAGCACATGACTGAGCGTGAGCGCAAGATGATTGAAAAAATGAAATCTAGTGCCCAAAAAATAGAAGAAACCAAAAATCCTAATAGAAATCCTGAGGATGTGTTAGGAAATAAAATCACTGGCTTGGTTGCTGTCGGAGGCTATACATTTGAGCAAGTGTATAATATGACCATGCTACAATTTAATATGCTCCTACAGAAGTATGTGGATATACAAACTTTCGAATTACGAACTATGTTAAGTCCATATATAAGTTCTGAGGATGACCAGAATTCTAATAAATTTTGGTTGGATTAAAATAACTTAGGAGGTATATAAAAGATGTTAGACATTCAAGGAAGAAAATATGCTTCAGTTACTGTTTGTGACGTTACTCTTTACGATTTAGTTACTAAGTATCCAGTTATGTATTTCGATACATTAAAAGTTACAACTCTTGAAGGTACTGCTGAAGTTACTGATATCCAAGGTGGTAAAGGTAACCCTACTTTAGCTTCTGTATCTCACTCTAAAGCAATCAACGTTCAATTCGATGATGCTATCATGACTATGAGTTCATTAGCAGTATTAACTGGTGGTGAATTAAGAGAAGGTACAAATGAAGATAAGATCGTTATGATGGAAAGTGAATTAGTACACGTAGCTGATGGAGCTCAAACTATCGTTTTAGGTAGAAAAGCTCGTAAAGGTTCTTACGTTTATATCGCTGAAATGATTAATGGTATTTTATCAACAGCTACTAGAACTGAAAACGCTCTAGACGAAGAAACTGACACTATTGCATTTGCTGATTTCCACAATTACAAAGAAGATAGTATCGTTGGTGACGCTACTTTCAGAGTATTCTATGAATACGAAATGGGATTCCCAACAAAAACTGAAGAATTAACTGAAATCACTGTATTAGCTGATAAATTCGCAGGTACTTACAAATTTATCGGAGATACACTATTATTTAACCAATATACTGGATTAAATGACATCTTCCAAATTGAAATTCCTAAATTAAAACTTGACAGTTCATTCTCATTTAATTTAAATGCTGCTACTGAAGCTGTAGTATTCTCATTCAAAGGAAAAGCTTTAAGAGATGATGAAGGACAAATGATTAAATTCAGACAATTACGTCAAGAAGGAAAATCAGGAGACGAAACTTACGGACAATTTGATGGTTCATTCAAACGTGTTCCAGCTAAAGAAGTTACAGTTGACTCTATCGATGGACATTTAACTGATACTGGTAGAATTTATCCATTAGATGAAAACTACGACCCAGTTGAACCAACTAGTATGTAATAATAGTTAGGGAGAAGAGAAATCTTCTCTCTTATTTTTTTTGCAATTTTTTTCTTGACAAAAATGACTTTTTGTGATAAAATGTAGCTAGTAAAGTGAAAAGTAAAGAAAGTAATTTTAAAAGCTACTATTATTTAGAAGGAGGAACGATAATATGTTGGAACAATTAAGAATGCAAGAAGTTTCTCAAATTATTTTAAGTAAACCAGAGGGAGCGGTTATAAGACAAAATAGAACCAACCCACAAGAGAAAGGCGTAGAATATGGTGATTTTGAGATTGGAGAACCAGTAATGATTATTAACAATCCATCATTATCAAATTTGTCGTTCTTATCTAGACCGGTTGTGGCTCAAGATGCACAAGGACACATAGGCACTGCAGGAATTACTAATAATATTGACTTTGTAATTAATGAAGGGTCTATATTATATGCTTTATGGGCTTATATATATGGTTTTAATGATGAAGAAGCTGGTTCAATAAAAATAAGAGGGAACGAATACTTACAAACCGATAATGAAGGTTATGTTAAATTAAGTGCGAAACCTGAGATGGACCCAGGTAATGATAGAATTTACTTGTATAAGGTAGAAGATAATAAAAACATTTTATTAAGTAATGAAGAATATGAATTTTGTGTTTCAGACACAGAACCAAGACAATGATATGTTCATATTTTTGATGCTAGTGAAGAAGATAAATATTTTATAACTTACAATTATTTTATTGAAGCAACAACAGTAACCAAAGTAAAACAAGTACATAATAATGTATTCTGTGCTATGGATGTTTATATTGATGCCGTAGACCTTAAAAATGATGACAAACATACCGTTTATATTCATTGTGACAAAGTTCAAGTGGATACAGACATGGTTTTATCCGTTAACGATAGTTCTAAAGCTTCATTCACCCCAATTCGTATTAAATCAGTTCCTACTGGAGAAGAATTAAATAAAGATATAGCTACCGTAGTGGTGATTTAATATGGCTAAGTGGACAATCAATGATTACAATACTAGATTAGATAGAACTTTAAGTGTTAGAAGATTGGGGCGTAATGGTATTTTATATGAATATGAACTACCTTATGGAGCCAATCCGATGTATTATTATGAAGATGCTGTTAATGTTAAATCTATTAAACAGTCTACAAAATATAAAAACGGTAAAAGACCCGGCATGTATCAGCCAGTAGGGGACAAAAGATATTTTACTTATTATCAATTAAATAAAATGAAGGGAAAACAATGGTTAAAATGATTGGAAGACCTTCAAGCTGAACAAGATAGTAAGATAATAAGCGAGGTTGAGAAAGCGTTAGAGAGAGTGATGAATAATGGATAAAGATTTTGAGAAAAAATTAATGACCATAATAGAAACTTATATAGGCGCTCTAGAGGCTTATGAAAGTGATTTTAGAAATAGATTGTCTAAAACTCTCGGAGGAATAAGTCCTGAACGGTTATATAGTTTACCGTCTGATATGTGAAGTTCTGTCAGTGGTTTACAAAATGAATATTGAATGCTTAATATTTTTCAAGATAGCAAATATGCTCAAGATTATTATAATAAAACTTTAAAAACCTTCCAAGAATCTGGAATTAATTTATCTCCAGATGCTGAAAATGGAGTTATTTTTGAAGGGTTATTATTAGAGAGTTTAAAAGACTCTGGCAGTATGGATATAAATTATTCAACTCTTCCTTCTGTGCGTTTGAAATATGATTATGAAGGAATAGGATTTTTAAAAAAGCATGGAGATATTGCTTTTATGATTAATGGTATTAAGTTACCAGTATTAATAGACGCGAAGTATTCTTCTGATAGGAGTCAAATAATCAGTACGCTTAGTCAACATTTTAATAATACTACCGATTTAGAAAAACAGTTAGAGACAGAAATTCATAGAGGTTTGTCAGAAAGTATTTCTTTTAATAAAAATCAAGGATATGAATGAATTAAAGATTATGTCAATGCCAAACAATTGAAAGAGAAAGGACAAATAGGAGAAGCTAAGAATATTTTTTTAAAGGGTGTAAAAGTTCCTAAAATTTTAATTTATATATTTAAAGATAAAGGATTATGGTCCTCACAAGTTGTTAAAGAATTAGAAGGACAAGTAATTGAAAATGCCAAAGTTATTAGACAAAAAAATAACAAAGCTTCCATTGGAGGTTCTTTTACAAAGGATTGGCTATGATATGGTGTAAGCAAAAGTAAATAGGAGGGAAATAGATATGAAAATGACTTTAAAACAAAATATTAATACTAATTCATTAATGCTTAAACATGGGATATTATTACAAGCATCGGGATTAGTAATGGGGAGAGAAGGTGTTCTACAAACAGAAAAAGATTTGTATTTAATTATGGCATTTGTAGATAATTTAATTGAAGAAGATTTGATTGCTGCCTGTAATGAAGATACAAGGGATTTAGGAACAATGATGACTGAAGAGGTTGAACCATTTTTCACGCAGCTAATTGAAAAAGAAGAATACAAAGTTTTGTACGAAGAAATGAGACAATTATTCTTACAAAGATGTAAAGAAATATGGGATAATCAACATTCTATAGTTGGTTTAATAGATGCGTTCTTAACTACTTTATCTACACTAACAGAAGAAGATAAAAAAGATGTGTTGGTAGAAACAGCGAAAGTCGCAGAAGCAGCTTTCGATAGAAGAACCGAAGTTATGAGTGGTAAGGTTGATGACGTTAATGCTAAATTAGAAGCATTTGTTAGAAATTATACCGAAAGTCAAAAAAGAAAAGAAGAAGAAACTAAAGAAGAACAAGAAGAAAGCAGTGCTGAATAACACTGCTTTTTTTAATTTAATAGAGGAGGGATAGGATGAATAACAAAAAAGTACAGGCCCATATGCAAATAGATGTTTCGTTTGTTGCTAATACTACAAAACTTGTAAAAGAATTAGAGAATAGTACTAAGAAATTAAATTTAGGGTCTGTTGTTACTAGAGATTTAGCTACAAATTTATCTAAAGGTTTCAAAGAGGTGTATGGGAATTTAGATAAAATGGCTACTGGACTTAGTAAAAAAGGATTAAGTTCAAAACAATATACCGCTTTCTTTGATAGTATTAATGATAGATTACAACAAAGTCTAGATTTTACTCAAGATTTAAAGAAGAGTTTATCAGATGCTTTCAATAGTCCAGAAAATAAACAAGCAATAAAAGATTTAGAAGATTTCAAAAAGCAATTAATAGAAATAAATAAATTAGCTAGTCAACAATCCGCTTCTCTAACTCGACAAAACACTGCAAAAAATAAATTAAAAGAAGAAACAGGGTTGGATTTTGATACTTCTCGAAAAATGCTTAATAGCATATTAAAAAGAAGAGCGAACAAACAAGATTTAACTCGTAATCAACAGGATTGAGCCCAAGCCAATGGTTTAGACGAAGGCAAACTAAAACGAGCTTTGGAATTAATGAGACAAATTAATTCTCAGGCAGAAAAGATAACCGATTTAAACAATCAAGCTAAAAACATAACTGGTCAGAATGGTGTAGCTCCTAGTGTAGAGCTATTAGAAAAAAATATAGCGAAATTAGAAAATAATGTTTTTAGTCAAAGTGCATATAAACAAAACTTACAAATAGCAGATGGTATAGAACAAATAGATGCAGCCGTACGTAAAACTGCAGGAGATTTAAGTCCTCAATATACCAAAGCATTATCAGATGCTGAAAGAGAGTCGCAAAAGTTAGCCCAAGCATCTAGTACGATTAGAGAAATATTTGCTCAATTTGGAATAGCTTTTTCTGCTACTACAATTGTTAGAGGATTCCAAGATTTAGCAAGAAGTGCATTTGATTTCTATAAATCATTAGACAGTGCTTTAAATGAAATTTATGTAGTTAGTAATTTAAGTTCTGATGCGGTTGATGGTTTACAAGATAAGTTTATCAATATGGCTAAGAATACTGGTATGGCCTTAGATGACGTAACTCGTTCAGCAGTATTATTCTATCAACAAGGTTTAAATACATCAGAAGTTATGGAAATGACAAGAGTTACTTCAGAATTTGCTAAAGTAGCTGGTATTGATGCTACCGATGCTGCTGATAAATTAACAGCAGCTGTTAATGGTTATTGCTTAGCTGCTGAAGATGCTTCTAGTGTAGCAGATAAATTTAATAAAGTTGCAGCTGCAACAGCAGCAGATATTAATGAATTGTCTACTGCATTTAGTAAAGCTGCCGCACAAGCTAATCAAGCAGGTGTAAGCATGGATAATTATCTTGCTTATATCGCAACCATGGAAGAAGCTACTCGTGAAGCACCAGAAAATATAGGTACTTCTTTGAAAACAATATTCTCTCGTATGCAACAAATTAAAACAGGTAACAATACTGAAGATACAACCGATGTCAATCAAGTAGAGACAGCTTTAAAATCTGTTGGTATAGCATTAAGAGATGCTCAAGGAGAATTAAGAGACCTAGAGGAAATCTTTGATGAATTAGGTCCAAAATGGAACTCATTAGATAGAAATACTCAAGCTTATTTAGGTACTATAATTGCAGGTACTCGTCAACAATCTCGTTTTATTACTTTAATGCAAAATTGAGATAGAGTATTAGAAGTAAGTGAGCAATCTGCTAATAGTGCTGGTATGCAAGCATTAATGCATGCTAAAGCAATGGATAGTATTGAATCCAAATTACAACAATTACAAGTTGCTTGGCAAGAATTTGTATCTAATTTAGCTTCAAGTGATTTGTTTAAAGGAGCAATAGAAGGATTAACCAACTTAATAAAACTTATTAATTCTGGTAATAAGCCGATGATACTTTTAGCCGGTGCTATAGCTTTGATTGGCAAAAGATTAAAAGATTTGCAAGCACCTATGGTTAATAAAGTAAAAGATTTTGCCGCTATGTTTAGTGGTAAAAATAAATTTACATCAGAAGAAGAAAGGAAACAAGCATTAGAAGACAATTCTAAACAGGTAATAGAAAATAATACTCGTTTGAGTATTTTATATGACCAACATAAACAAAAAATGCAAGAAATTTTAATGTTGGAACAACAAATGCAAAACCCTAAAAATCAAACTAAAGAAAATGAAGATAAAATAAATCAACTAAAACAAGAACAGTTAGATTTACAAAATCAAATTAACCAAGCCGAGAACAAAGGTTCTAATTTATCTGCTGAAAGGAGAAAAATAGAAGAAGCTAAAATTATGACCAAGGGTCAAAAACTAGGTTCTACATTATCTACAGTTGGTATGGGTATTAGTGCTGTTGGTATGATGAGTGGAGATGCTAATACTGCAGGTTTGTTGGGTGGTGTTGGAACTGGTGTAATGGCAGCTGGTCAATTTGCTACTGGTAATTTTTTAGGTGGAACTATTACAGCTATTACAAGTGTTTATCAATTATTAAAAACTATTAAGGATTGAGATAAAAATCTTGCAAAAAAGATTTCTGATGCTGTAGATAGTGTTAATACAAAAATAGAAGATGTTAATAATAAAGGTACTGTTATTCGTTCTTCTAACAAGTTAATAGAGAAATATGAGCAATTAAGTAAAAAGATTGTAAAAACAGCAGCCGAGCAAGAACAATTAAATAATATAGTTCAAGAACTTGGTGACACTCATAGTGTAGATGTTATATCTGATGAATATGGTAATTTACTTATAGATATAAATGAAGTTAAAAAGAAAGTCGAAGAATTAAACGAAGAACGAAAAAAAGGAATAGACGAATTAAGGGAACAAGAGTTAGAGGCTATTGAAAATGCTACTAGTGGTTTTATGAACACTAATAAAGTTTCTGATTATTATGAAGAGTTGTTTAAAACGGTTGGTAGTAAATACAGAGATTTACTAGCAGACATGGATGATGGCTTAACAAAAGAAACTAGAAATATCTCAGAGACGATGTCTAAAACTCTTATGTCTAACATCAAGAATGAATTGGTTGAAAATGCTAAAAATCACGCTGGTTCTTATATTGAAAGCGGTATAGGAAAAGGTTTAACACAACAACAAGAAGCTTTTAATAATTTAAGTTCTGATGCATGAAATGAACTTTACGCTAAAATAGGTAATGTTAAAGAAGATTTAAATAGTTTAACCTTTAATGAAGTTCAAGAAAGAATGAATGAATTTTATAATGATTGAGCTAAACAAAATGGTATTGCTGAAGAAAATTTAGAAGCATTGAAAAAAAGTGTAAATGATACTTTGTATGGCGATTCCTCTATAATGCAATATTACAATCAAATAGATGCTGCGGAGAGTAAAGTAAATAAAACTTATTACGCAAAAGAAAAAGAAGATTTAAAGAATTTGATTAGCTTGAATAATTATAAGACAAAAGAAATAGCAAAAACCATGATATTTGACCCTGCGGCTATCCAACTTATGAAAGGAATAGCTTTATACGACCAAAACAAAACAACACGTGCTGCTCAAAAAAGATTGGAAGAAATTAGAAAAGAAGAGCAAAAAGAGTTAGAAAAGATTGCAAAAGAACATGGGTTCCGTGACAATAATGGTGAGTATGATACTAAAGGAGCAGAAAAATGGTTAAATGCTCAAGTTAAAATAAGAGACTCTTTAAAAGATACTACGGCTCAAACTCAAGAATTTTTAACTTCTATTAAATCATTTACTGATTTTGATAGTTTAGGACCTGACCAAGCAGAAAAAATGTCTAAAATGATAAACAACATTATTCCTCAACTAGAACAAGAAACCACAGCAGAAGGAAAAACAAATCTATTTGTTAAGTTATTAAATGAGCAATTAGATAATGTTGATGATGAGCAATTGAAAGAAAAATTACAAGAATTAATAAACGACAGTTTTAATAATCTTGAATTACCTCAAGGATATACATTTACTCAAATAGCAGATAGTTTGGATACTATTTCAGAAAGATTGATTACAATAAATGATTTAGTAGCAGAATTCAATGATAAAGGAGCTTTAACTTTAGACGAATTTAAAGATTTAGCAAACATATTAGATAATTTTAATCCTGAAGATTTGTTCGCTATTAGTGATTTAGATAATGGAGTTAATTATGTAAATGATTATATAGATGCTTTGAAGAGATTAGATTTAGCTTATGATGCTAATAACGGTATGATAACCATGAACGGAGAGGCTTTAAATGATTTAAGAGCAATCCAAGAAGCTCAATCACAAGCTCAAATAACTGCTTTACGTAATGAATTAGTAGCTAAAAAAACGCAAGTAGAGGCTGAGATTGGCTATATAGATGCTCAAATTGCTGGTACAGATGCTGCAATAGAGGCTATTAAAGCTCATGCAGAAAGTGGAGCAATGGGTTCTGATATTCTTACACAAGCAGATGACAGAGTTCAAGACTCTTTCTCTAAAACAATACAAGGCTTACAAGAAAACTATTCTACCGATGTCCAAAACATGAATAGTTGAACTCAAGCGGTTTTAGGTGATTTAAGCACTGCTACAGAAGCTTGGGGTCGTTATTGGAAAGCAGTTGCTGGAAAAGGGGATGGCAACTTAGATGATTTGCATAAACAAGCAGAAAAAGGTTCTAAAAAGGTTAAATGAGAAGGAGCTAAGAAATTTGACATACAACAAGACAAATTTTATAATTCAACGGAATTAAATAATATGTTGGGTCAAATGTCTTCTTATAGGTCTAGTTTAGAGAATTTAAAAGCAAAATATCAAAGCACTCTTGAATTATATAATACTCAAATTGGATTATTAGATAGTTTAAAAGGAGCTGATTTATCAAAATTGGGTGGCGGAACTCCTGGTTCAGGTTCTGATACTAAATTAACTCAATATATAGGTAAATTAAAAGAAATCTTTAATATACTTAATCGTATCCAAGTATTAGAACACCGTTTAAGCACTCTGGATGCTTATGCTGACATAGCACAGGGAGAAAGATATGGTAATTTATTAAAAGAAAGATTAGAATATAATGAAGAACTTTTAGACCAATACGAATTTTTAACTAGAGAACAAAAACAATTTACTAATGGTTACAAAGACTTTATTAACAGTGTAGAAGGTCTTGAAGGAGTATTTGATTTTGACCAATTTGGACAAATTATAATTAATTGGGATAAATATGTAGCTCTTCAAGATGTTGCTGTTGATAATGAAGTAACATTAAAAGAAAAAGCCGATGACGTGTATGATACATATACTCAAATGTTTACTGATTTACATGGCTATTTTGATAAAACGATAGAATATTATAAAACTGTAATAGAGCTTCAACAAGAAATGGTAGATAGTTATATATCTATTCAAAATCAAGTTGCCGATGCTGTTAAAGAAATTTATAAAAAGATATTGGATACCAAACTTGATGCAATAGACCAAGAAAAAGATGCTCTTGACGAGCTAAGACAAGCAAGAGAAAGAGCTAACAAAGATACTAAAAATGCACAAGCAGTATCAGAATTACAAACTAATCTACAAAGAGCAATGATGGATACATCTGGTGCTTCTGATACGGCGTTTATTAAATCTCAAAAAGATATACAAAATAAGTTAGATGAAATAGCAGAAGATAAATACTCTACTATGTTACAGGATATTCAAGACAAACTTGATGAAGAGAAAGACGCTCTTCAGAGAGAGTTTGATGATATGTTCGAACAACTAGATTGGTTATTCCAATGAATTGATGATGATATTATGGGTGATGAAAGTATGATTTATCAAATACTTGAACAAACTGATGAATGAAATCAATCATCTTTCTTGGAAAGACAACAAAAATTAGATGAATGAAAAACTCAATTTTATACTTATTATCAATCTGTTGTAGAAAATGAAAGAGGTATTTACGGTATTTATGATAACATTACAAGCACAAAAGAAAGAATTGGTATATTAGATTCCAATTTACAATTATCTATTAGTAAAGGTAGTGCAGAAATTGCTCAAACATTGGGTAAATGGGCTGGCGATATAAGTAGTTCTATTAATAATCTTTCTAGTAGAGTATCTTCCTATGGCGGAGGAGGAGGTGGAGGTTATTCTGGAGGTAGTTCATCTCCTTCTGGAAGCTCTACTTCTAGTTCTAATTCTAGTTCTAATTATGTGTACATTAGCTGTGCAGATGGTTATACTCAAAATGTTCCTCAACCTAAAAAGGTTAAAAAAGGAAGTAAGTTTAGCCCACCTTCTATATCTCGTAGTGGTTATACTCTAGCAGGATGAGATGTTCCATCCGCTCACATGTGTATAAATGCGGGAGGAAGTTTTACTGCTACTGTTAGTGAAACAATAGTCGCTGTATGGAAAAAAGCTTCGAGCAATTCCATTGTATCTAATTTTGGAAAATGGTTGGGCTTTGATACTGGAGGATTAGCAGATTTCACTGGTCCGGCTTGGCTTGATGGTACTAAACAACACCCAGAAATGGTATTAAACCAATTACAAACTAAACATTTTATTAATTTTGCTAATACGCTAGATAAAATGTATTCTAATGTTGGCTCAGCTACTGGAGGATTAAATAGTTCTGTAACTATAGGTTCTATTGGATTCCAAGTTGATTCAATGTCATCACCTGAAGATGGTGAAAAAGCATTCAATATGTTTGTTGATAAATTTAAAGAAATTGGTAATCAAACAGGCATAAAAATTAACAGTTTCAAGAATACATTATAATATAGAGGAGCTTCGGCTCCTCTTTTTATTTTTATTGTTTTCTAACTACTAATTGTTAGAGAGATTAAAGGAAAAATAGGAGGGAAGACTATGATGAGAGCAGTAAAAGCTGGAGAATTATTTGCCACTTTTGTATTTGATGGAAAAGATTGTGCTGACATGGGCGTTTATAGTGTAACCAGTGGCGCCGTATATCAAATGAATATAGAACCAACCTTTTCAGACCAAAACCTTGAAGTGCCAGCTTATGATGGTAAATATTATTATGGGACTCAAATAACTGGTCAACAATTTCAATTTACTTGCTTTTGTCATGATTTAGTTAGCTCAGAATATGATAGACTAAGGGCTTGATTACATCCTCGTAAGGTAGGTAGGTTAGTTTTAAGTGACCAACCATATAAATATTATTTATGTAAGGTTGTAAGCATATCGCCTTTAGGAGCATATCCGTTGACTACTATTCAAACACCACAATATTCATTTTTAGGAGATTATGCTCAAGGAGATGTGGTTTATACAGGTAATTTTACAGTTACTTTTGAAACGGTAGGGTCTGCTTATGGGTATGGTTTAGCATATTACAGAGATGATTTAATTTATGACGCAAAGAATATTTATGGTGTAGATTATTATTATAATACGGGCTTGCTTTATAAAGATATGAGTCCTAAATGTAGTTGGGATATACCTGCTAATGCTAATAAGTTTTTGGCACCGATGTATAATCCAGGAAGTGCAGCTACATCACCAAAATATCTTTTAGAACACGAAGGTACTTTCGCAGACCACAGTTATATTCAATTCAGTAATGCTAACACGGGAAGTTCTACAGTAATTGATGTGGGTGGATGTACTGGAGACATCATAATAGATACTGTAAGTCAAATATTACAAGATGAAAATGATGATATATATTATGGTCGTTTTAGTGGAACTGCCATGAGTATTAATCCATATCAAAATGTTATAGAAATACCAGAGACTTTTGTTAGAAATATGGAAGATACTGATTTATTAGAATATGATAGTTTATATATAGAAAATAATGTAGTAAGAATAAATCCATTAGTCTTAACCGTTAATGAAGATATGATAGGAAATTATTTCTGTTGTAATCATAACGGTGGTAGTAAAATTCAGTCAGTGGATTTAGAAAACAATACTCTTACTTTAGACTCAAATGTATATACAGCAAATATACCTGCACCAGTAGTAGAAAGTGGGGTAGTGGTTCAACCAGGTGGATTTGCATTTAACTTTATTGGAGAAGTAGGGTCAACATTACCAGATTCTGCCAATGAAGGAGATGTATGTACAAGTAATGGAGAATGATACTTATGAGTTATAAAAGATACTGAAGGTAACGGAGAATGACAAGAAACTAATTATTTTTCTGGTCCTGAGGAGTTTAGAGATAGATATGGAAACGACCAAACGGTTTATAGAATGTTTGGAGCGACTATAGTAGAACTTGATGTATTAACTATTACTACAGGAGAGAATATAAATTATAGAGAGAACGCAACAACAAAGACAGGGGCTAGTATGGATGCATTTAAATTAAGTGCAGAATTACAGCCAAGATATTTATAGGAGGTGCACTAAGATGCAAGATTTTATAAGAATAGGTGGTCCAATAGTTTCGTCTCCACTAAACGAGAACTTTAGAAGACTTTTAAATGCCATAAGCATGGCAAATGTCAACTTAGTGTTCCCAGACGAAGATGGAGTCGTAAGTACTATTACAGATATGAATAATATAGCCGACCCATTAGATGGACAAGTATGCTATGTTATTTCTAGTGGGGAATTTTATCGTTATTCAAAAGGAGATAATAAATGGCATAAAATAATGGATATAGGTCAAACTTTTAGACAAGGTTTCTTGAATTCAGGAGCCGTAGTATTAGAAGGACCAATGACCTTAAAAGAAAATACAACAAATATTATTAATGTTCCTGCCATGCTTGTTTATTTTAAAAATAAAGAAGGAGATGGTAGATACTTAAAAGGTATGTATAAGATAGAGGCAACAGAAGTAGATGTTTCTTCTCATGTTGCTGGAGGTAATGCATATTCTTTATTTGTTAATAATTTAGGAGAATATAGCATATCGGTTGGTATGCCTATGACTGATAATCCTGATTATGTTTTTATAGGAACTTTTTTAACTGATAAAAACGGAGATATAATACCAGAATGTATTTATACTTTACCTGATATAGCTTACACTGCAGATAGAGGAGATTTCCTTTTAAATGGTGGACAAGCGACAGGACTTTATTTAAGTTACGCTACGGATAGGGGTAGTAAGGTTTCCAAAAAAGAAGGATATTACTATGATGAGGGAATTAATTATGCTATAGGACAAACAGAAGATTTCCCTGCAGATACCGATAATGGAAGTAATTATAACTTAAAACATTATGACGGAGCCGACCCTGTTCAAAACTTAATTTATATTATACCTGAAAACGGTTTAAATAAAAATATAGATTATAGTGATGGTTTAATACCAAATAAATATTGGAATGGTACTGAGTTAGCAGATGTACCATCAGGATATTATACAATACAACAACATTTAATTACTCCTAATGGTCAAGATTTTATAGTATATGGTTCTACATTATATAATTCTATTGTAGACGCCGTTTCTAATGTAAATAGTACATTTGGTTTAGACATAGATTTTCCTTATGTAGAAGCTACTAGAATTGTTCTAGGAGTGCCTGAGGGAGCAACTTTTGATACTAGTAATACAGAACATTGTAGATTTTATACAATGGGACGTTTAGCACAAGTTGGTACAATTAGTCCAGAATTTGCAGATAATTTATTTAGAATATATAGTGGAGATGCTCAAGATACAACTCCATCAACTATTAAGTTTGATTTGAATGCACTACAGACAGAAAATTATGATGCTTTATATTCTATGGGTATCTTGCCATCTAACGTAACTCGTTATAAATTTGGTTTAGATAGAAAATATATAACAGATGCAAATATAGAAACAGTAACTTCAACTGTTTCCGAAATACGTAGTTATACTAATGGGGTTGGTTACGAAATAGCCGATAAAAAAGACATAGACGATTTAGTAAACCGTTTAAATACAGTAGAAACAGAAATATGGAACCCATCTAGTTCAACTACAGCTAGATATAATCAAAGTATTAGATATCGTTTATTCCACTTAGAAGATAGAGTAGATGATATTGAAGACCGTTTAGACCAACAAGATGCTAGAATTGAGTGGCTAGAAAAATATAAAGTGTATAAAAATACATCAGTCAATGGTTATAAATTGGGGGATGGAACTAATAAAGATGAAGCCAAAGCTATTATATTAAGAACAGGAGATATTAGTGAAGGAAATGGTTTAGGAAGTACTACTAATTTATGGTTTACTCAAGCAAGAGTAAGTCAAAACTCAGATGTAATTGCTTCTAAAAACCACAGAAATACTATATCAGCTAATGACGCTGCATCTGGACATACAGTTGTAAATCCTCATAATCTTTCAACTGATGATATAAAATTATTATCTGGTACTACAAGAGTGTTTGTAACACCAGAAGAAGAAAGACGTATTCGTTCAGATAGATTACCTGAAAATACAATTAATGAGTTGGCAAAGAAATTAGAAAACATAGGTATTCAAACAGTACAAGGAGATAGTTCAAATCCAGGAGCTGTTACAACTCTAGGTAATGTAACTGCATTAAAATTCTATACATCTGGAGCTAACGTAACAGTAGATAGTTCAACTGGAGTTGCTGCTATTGAATGTATAGGTCAAACAGACCCTAGTTTACTAATGCCAAGAAGTGAATTTGCAATTAACGCTACTTCTAGACCTGATTTATATTGAGGAGCTGTAGATAGAGCATTAACTGCAGACCATGTAACAGTTTTAGATGATGCACAACCTAATCAATATTATGGTACTAATGATAATAATGATAAAGGTATGTTTGATTTACCTGTATATGTGTCTACAATAGATGGAGAAGATTTTTCAGACACAGACCAAATAACTTTTGAACCTATACAAAACACAATCCGTTTAAAACATTTGGGTAATAGTAGATTAAATTATACTAATAATGATGAGGAAGCAACTTTACAAACTAATGTTTACGACTTGGTTAAAAATCATTACCATAAAGTATTTAATAGTGGTAGTCAAGGTCCTTATATAGAAGGAACTACTACTCAAGATACAAGTGCTATTGTATATCAATATACAGTTCCTGCAGGTGGTTTAACCTCTGGTAATTATTATTTCGCTTATGGTAATAATAATTATAGATTTGCTGTAAGTGGAACAATGGCTGCTAGAAGCGTATATACATATACGCCATCAGAGAATAAATTAAAAGTATTGCCTTATGGAGGTAGCGAATCACAAGTAACTATTACAAGCGTAGCTCCTGAGGCTGTTGACAATACCCATTTCTTAAACTTCGTATCTAAAACAGATTGGAATAATATTAATGAATGGAACTTTGGTAATAATTTAACAGTAACCGTTACAGATGGCAGAGCAACTATCAACGCAAGCGTCGCCGGAAGCGGGGCAACAAGTTTTGCTAACTTAAGTGATACTAATGTTACATATAGCGAAGCAAATATGGGAAGAATGGTTGTTTTAGGAAAAGATAGTTCTAATAATTATAAATTACAATTCGCTCCTGCACCTGCGCTAGGTAATTATATGCTTATTAGTGATTATGTAGATAGCACAATAGAGAAGAGAGTTAAGAGAGCTTTATTAGCAGATACTGCTACTTTAGCTGAAACTTCTAATACATTACAAAATAATTATACTGTAAATGATTCTGCTAGTTCAAATACAGTATTATGGACTGCTTCTAAAATTAGAGCAAATACATCTTCTCAAATTATATTAGAGGGTGTTAATACTTTCTTTGGTACAACAGAACCAACTAATGTTCCAGGAAGTAAAGATGGTGATATTTACATAATGATAGAAGAGTAGGAGGTGTTAGTATATGGCAGTAACGTTATATAACAACAATACATGAACTTGAATGGGTGAGCGTGGATATGAATTCTGGGCTGGTAGTAATTATATTTATGCTGTATTAAAAATATACGGTAAATGTGTAAGCCAGGATTCTAATACTAATACTTCTAAAGTCCAATTTGAAGTAAGGACTAATACAACAAACGGCTCTACTTTCTGGTCTTCAGGAAATAGTGCTAAAATTTTTATGAATGGTAATTATAATACCCCTATAGCTACAAATAGTTTTAATTTATATTGTCATGGTGGAGAAACCACTGTTGTAACTTCGGGGGTTATTACCGTAACTCATGATACTAATGGGAATTATTCAGGTAGTGCTGAAGGATGGTTAGATGCCTACCCTGGAGTGGAACCTTGAACAGGTAATAGTGGATTCAACTTACCTGGACTTATACCATCATATAGCTTAGATTTAAATGGGCGTTTAGATGGAAACGATGCTGGTAATATAGCAGGCTATGGTACTGTAGATGTTTATATTAATAATGAAAAGAAAGGTACTGCAGTTACCGATTATTATGCTTCTCATAAAAAAGGTAGTTCTTATAATATAACAAATATTAATGCAACAGTTGGACATAGTTATGTAGGAGTATATTCTGGTAGTACTTCTGGTACATTAAATGCTAATACGGGAGTGCGATTGGAGTTTAAGACTAATACTTATACAATAACTTATGACGCTAATGGAGGAACTGGAGCCCCTGCCACACAAAGTTATACTTATGCCAGCACCGGTACAGTAGCTCTTTCCTCTACTATCCCAACCAGAAGTTTTTATGATTTTGCAGGATGGTCATATAATGGGGCTACTTACCAACCAGGAGACCCCTTTCCTAAAAATTTAGCTACAAACGTGACTTTAACTGCGGTATGGACTCCTAAAGCTCCTACAAATGTAAGAGTTGTACGAACAGGAAGAACCGGAAGCAGTATAACAGTTGATATACTTTATGATGGGGGAGATATAACAAACATAAAATTATATTACAAAAAACATATAGAGAGTAAAGATAGATATGTCTTAATGGATTTAGGTATAAGAAATTATGCTACTGTCGTTGATTTATTAATGGATACTGATTATGATTTTTACGCAGTGGTAACTAATCCAGGTGGAATGGGCATATCAGGTTTATAGGAGGTGAGTAAAAGATGGGTTCAGTTTATTCAGGAACTACATCGAATGGTAGTTATACTTATACAAGAGTTAGGGTAGATTATGATTATAGTACTGGCTACGCTACCGCTCATCTTCTTCATTCAAGAACAAATAGCTGAACTGGTTCAGAAAGTTATTATGGCGGTACTTTTACATTCGGTGGAGGTAGCGGAGCTGTTAACGCTTCTACCGGAGGCTTAGGGCAACACTACGATGTAGAGGTTGCATCTTGTGGTTTTTATTTCAATACTGGAGGAGGATATTATTCTGGTAATGGACCAGGAGCTCCATATGCTTTCAGTGGTGGAGTAACAATCCCTGCCGGAGTTTACACAGTATCATATAATGCAAATGGAGGTACGGGAGCGCCAGCAAGTCAAAGCAAAACACATGGAGTTAATTTAACATTATCTTCAACTAAACCAACCAGAGCCAATACCTCAACAAATGGATATACAATTACATTTGACCCTGGAGAAGGAACCGCGGATTACACTACTTATACAACTACCAATGTTACTTCTTATACATTTAGCAGTTGGAACACAAATGCGAATGGAACGGGTAGTACTTATCAACCAGGAGGTACTTATAGTGCTAATGCTGGGGCTACTTTATATGCTCAATGGACCTCTTCTACTAATAACGGAAAGGTTTCTTTGCCTTCGGCTGAATTATATGGTTTTTCATTTCAGGGATGGACAAGAGACCCAGAAACGGGTATTTTAATTACAGAAGATTATGTTCCTACTAAAAACGAAGTCTTGTATGCAGTTTATGAGGTGTTGGTTCCAGATAATCCATATACAACTTCAACTGCTTTAGAAGATTTGGAGATAATTAGCACTTCTACAAGTGATATAACTCCTTTTACGGGTACAGTTAGTTGCGTAGCTACCTTACCAATTACGAGACAGCTCCTTTATAGCTTTTCAAATGATGATGGGACTACTTGAACAAATTATCAATCAAGTAATTCATATAATTTCACAGGTTTACACGAAGAAACCGAGTATATTTGTAGAATTAGAGTAAAAGCTGTTCACCAAGGTGTTGATTCAGAAGACTTGGTTGTAGTTTCAAATCCTTTTTCTCTTATAACTTTAGCAGACCAAGCAAAAGTAAGAAGAATGATTAATGGACAATGGAAAAAAGGAAAAGCTTATGCAAGGAAAAATGGAGTTTGAGTTAAAGCCAAGAAGGTTTATATACTAATTGACGGTCAGTGGAAAGTCAATATTAATAACGAATAAAGAGAAGGTTAAAGACCTTCTCTCTTTTTATTTTACCACGTTGTAAGATACTAAATATATAGAGATAAAATAATAAAATTAAGGAGGGATGACGATGGCAACATATCCAATAAAAATGCTTAGAGACGAAGAAAAAGATGCTTTTATGCCTTTTACTTCAGCAAACGCAGTTGCGGAAGCTGGTGGTGCTACTATGCAAGAATTAATGGATAGTGGAAAGTATAAAGTGCAAAACAACGTAACAACTGCTCAAGCTGGTAAAGGTGTTTTGGATGCCTATCAAGGAAAAGTTTTAAATGATAAGTTTAATAATTATATTCCTAATACTAAGATAGGGGCTGCTAATGGTGTTGCTTCTTTGGATGGAGAAGGTAAGGTTCCTACATCTCAATTACCATCTTATGTAGATGACGTAATTGAGTCTTATATAAGAATAGGAGCCACTGCTCTTTCTGCTCAATGGCTATCTTTAACTGATGGTGGAGCAGCTTTAACACCAGAGAAAGGTAAGATTTACCTTATTATGACTGCAGGCAGCTATCAAAACAAGCAATATCGTTGGGGTGGAAGTACTTATGTTTTATGTAACCCATCAGATGTTAATTCGGTTAACGGTTTTACTGGTGTTGTTACATTGAAATCTTTAACTATACAAAAAAATGGTACCCAAGTAGGAGATACCTTCAATGGTTCTGTGGATAAGACTATTAACTTATCAATTCCTACAAAAACTAGTGATGTAACAAATGATAGCGGATTTATCACAGCCGCTGACGATATTACGGGTAATGCAGCTACTGCTACAAATGCCACTAATGACGGTAATGGGAATAATATTGTAAATACTTATGTTCCAAAAGCAGGAGACGTAACTATTACTGGAACTAAGACTTTTAGTTCAACTGGAGGTTTTAAATATTCGGGAATAGAAACTGCTTCTACTAGCCAAGAAAGACCTGTTTGGTTTGCCAAAAATAATGCAAATGGTACTCCTGTAGTAAATGCTAGTCAATTTACTTACAACCCAGGTACAGACACTTTAAAGGTTGGTAATATAACAGGTAATATATCAAGTGCTACTAAACTAAAAACTGCTAGAAAAATAGATGGAGTTAATTTTGATGGTAGTACAGATATAATTCACTATGGTACATGCTCTACAGCTGCTGCAACAGCAGACAAGACCGTAGATTGTACCGGTTTCAATTTAGTTACTGGTGCTGTAATTTATGTAAGATTTACGGTAACTAATACCGCTGCAGTAGGTAATTTAACATTAAATGTTAACAGTACTGGAGCAAAATCAATTAAATATAGAAATGGAAATATTAATTCAGCTGGAAGCTTAGCTGCCAATAGAACATATTGCTTTATTTATGATGGTACTTATTATCAATTAGTTGGTGATTTAGACACCAATGATAACACTTATGACAGAGTAAAATATTCTAGCAATATCACCGCAGGTGGTGGTGGAATCGCAGCTTCAAATGTTATTGTTGCAGATTCAACAGGAGTTTACTCTAATTTAAAAACAGGAAATGCATTTGATATTACTAGACTAATCCTATATGCATCAAGTAATATTAACGCTAATGCTACTGGTAATAATAATTACTTAGCAATTCCTTTCACAGTTACTACAACTCAAAGTATAACTTTAACAACTGATAAGGTTGTTTATATTAAAGGACACCTTAATGGCAAGACATTTACGCCAATAAGTACAACTCCTTTAACTCAAACTGAGCCAACTAGTGCAGATGGATATGAATATTTATTATTGGGTAGAGCATATAGCACAACTGCTATATATCTTGAGCCATATCACCCTATTTATGCTTACACTGGTGGAAAATTTACAAGAATAAATGGGAATGAAATAACTAATCTTTCTGTATCTGGTAGAACTATTACATATACAAGAGCTGATAATAGTACTGGTACAATAACCACTCAAGATACAGTTTACACATTACCAATAGCTTCTGCTAGCGATTTGGGTGGTGTAAAAGTTGGAACAGGTTTATCAATAAATACCACATCAGGAGTATTAGATGTAACTGGTATAGGGGTTACTGCTGAACACGTGGATTGGTCAGGAGTTTTAAATAAACCTACGAAATTAAGTCAATTTACGAATGATAGTGGATATATAACATTAGCCAATGTAATGGGTGGAGCTACCGCTACAACTGCAGGTACTGCAGGAGTTGTCCCTGCACCAGGGTCAGGAAAACAAGCAAGTTTCCTTCGTGGTGATGGACAATGAGCGGAAGTAGATTATGCCGCAGCAGCTGGTAAGGCTATTAATGACGGTAGTGGTAATAGTATTGAAAATACTTACTTAAAGAAAAGTGGTGGAACAATGACTGGTGCCATTACTTTTGCAGATGCCACAAATAAAGATTTAACCTGGTCTGGTGGAACTTATCAACAAAAGATTGCAATAATTGATGATGCAAACGCTAATACAGCAGTATTTGAATTTAAACAAAGTACTAATAGTGGTTCTACTTGACCTACATTGATGACTATTAAAGATAATGGTGAGGTCGTTGCTACTAAATTTACTGGTGAATTAAATGGTAATGCCGCAACGGCTACTACAGCTATAACAGCTACTTCAGCAACTAAGTTACAAACAGCTAGAACTATAGCCTTAAGTACTGGTGTAACTGGTACAGCAACCAGTTTTGATGGTTCTTCTAATATTACCATTCCTGTTACAGATGTTAAGGATGCTTATGTTACTTGAGGTGGTAAAAATATTTCAGGAAATGTAACTCCAGATGATATGGGTTGTATTGATGAATTCGGCCACAATAAGTTGGCATATTTACCTGCGTCTTGTATAGATGTAGCATATTCAACAGATGGTGGTACTACTTGGGTTGATTCTGGATTAACGGATGCAAATAAAGTTGCAATGGTAACTACTTCTTTTGGTGGAGTTGTTAGTGGAGGAAGTACTGCAGCAACGTCGGATAATGTTACTAAACATAAGTTAAGAATTAGGATAGCATGTGGTACAACTAATGGTGATTTAAAAATATATACCGCAGCTAAAAAAATACTTTTTAATGTTATAGACCCAGGGTCAGACGCTACTTTAAATATAAGATATAGAACAATAGCGAATTACAAAAATGATGCCGATACTTGAACTACAATATCTACTACCTATAATGTAAGAGGTGGTTCGGGTTGGAATTCTATACCTTTTGACTATGTTTTCGGTGGTAGTATGAGTACTCAAACAACTCAAATGGGGCAAATTGAATTTGTTTTTAGTAACACTAAACTTGGTTCATGAGGAAATAAAAAAGTTTCGGTATGTGATATCAGATTGATAGGTTCTACTAATTGAGCCTTCCCTAGTGAACTTGCAAGAGCTGGGCATTTATATACTATAGATGTTAATAAAAATGCAACGTTCCCAGCAACTGTCACTGCTACTAATTTTAGTGGATTAGCGTCTAAAGCTACGGGAGACAAGAATGGATTAGACATAACTAATTATATAAAAAGTTTGTCGGCTAGTGGTACAACTATTACCTATACAAAAGGTGATAGTACTACAGGAACCGTATCTGTAAGTTTACCTATAGCTGGAACAGGTTCTACAGGTACTTTAGGTGCTATTAGAGTAGGTTCTGGTTTAAGTATAGATAGTGGAACTGGTGTTTTAAGTGCTACTGGTGGTGGAACTGCTGATAGTGTAGAATGGTCTGGCGTATTAAACAAACCAACCAATGTAAGTTATTGGACAAATGATGCCGGATATACTTCTAATACAGGTACTATTACAGGAGTCTCTGTTAATGGTACAAGCGTGGCAACTTCTGGTGTAGCTAATATTACTTCTATACCTGCTTCAATTTTAACTGGAGCAATTCCAAGTGCAGTAACAGCTACTACACAAAGTACTGGGGATAACTCAACCAAATTAGCCACTACGGCATTTGTACAAAATGCGATAAGTGGAACAAGTGGAGCCATGGTATTTAAGGGTACAATCGGTACTAATGGTTCTGCAGGTACAACTTTACCTACAACAGGTGTTAAAGTAGGTGATACTTACAAGATTATAACTGCTGGTACTTATGCAGGCCAAGCAGCTAAGGCTGGAGACTTATTTATTGCGACTGCCACAACTCCTACATGGGCTTATGTACCATCAGGAGATGAAGGAAGTGGTACTGTTACAAGTGTCACAATTAAAGCAACAGGTCCAATTGCAATAGATAGTACAGCAGCTATTACAACAAGTGGAACTAGAACGTTATCACATGCAAATAGTGGTGTAACTGCTGGTACATATAGGAGTGTTACTGTAAATGCTACAGGACACGTAACTGCTGGTACTAATCCTACCACTTTAAGTGGGTATGGTATTACAGATGCTAAAATAGCAAGTGGAGTGATTACGCTTGGAAGCAACACTATAACCCCATTAACTTCTACTGAATTAACTAATCAAAATTTAAATGATACAAAAACTCCAGGATTGTATTATGCAGGAGGAAGTAATAGTGTAACTAATAAACCTAGTAATGTAGATGCTTTTGGTTTAAAAGTATTTAAAACTGCTGGAGGATATATTACTCAAGAATTGGTTGAGGGTAATACAACTCCAGGTAAAAGATGGACTAGACAATTTAATAGTAGTACTTGAAGTTCATGGACAGAAATGAAAATGACTGATACGACTTACAGTTCTGGTACAGGAATAACTGTTAGTGGTACTACTATTAACCATAGTAATTCAATAACCGCTGGAACTGCTGGTACATCAAGTGCTACAAGTGGTTCTACAGTGGCTGTACCTTATGTAACTTATGATGCGCAAGGACATGTTACTGCAAGTGGTACTCATACACATACAATTACAGGTTTTTCAACAACCGATACTAAAAACACAGCTGGTAGTACAGATACATCAAGTAAGATATTCTTGATTGGTGCTACATCACAAGCAGCAAATCCACAAACATATTCTGATAATGAAGTATATGTAACAAGTGGAGTGCTTACTACTAAATCTGTTCAGGTAGGAGGTACCGCTGCAACAATGCAATACAACTCTACTGATAAATGTATAGAGTTCGTATTTGCCTAGGAGGTGACTAAACATGGCTTTACGTGTTTGATTGCCTCTTAACGATGGCACTATTGTTAATAAAGGTTTAAGTGGAGCTCTTATTTCTAATACAGGAGCAACAGTTAATACTAATGGGAAAATTGGGAAATGTTATTCTTTTGGAACAAGCACAAGTTATTTAGAAATTCCTTCAGAAACAATGACTAATTTTTCAGAATGTACTTTATCTTTTTGAATTAATATTATTTCTTGAAATACTTCTTATTGTACTATTTTTCAAGCGGGCGCTAATGGATATGCTTGAAAAGATTATGTATTTGGAGTTTTACGTAATGGTGCAAATTCCACATTGTGTTTTACTTTTGGAAATGGTTCTACTTCATCTCAAGCAAATTATTTGACTCCTACATTAAATACTGGGACTTGGTATCATTTAACTTTTAGTTATAAATCAGGTCAATATGCAATTTATGTAAATGGGGAGCAAACAAGTGCAGGAACAACAACTTATACTGTTGATTTTACTAAAATTACTAGAATTTTAGTTGGTTGTTCAAATAATAAATCAAGCTATCAATCAAATTGTTTAATAAATGATATTCGTATTTATGATGAATGTTTATCACTAAAACAAATTAAAGAAATAAGTAAAGGTTTAATTGTTCATTATCAATTAAAAAATCCTAGAGCCATTAGTAATTTAAAACGAAATACAAATTATGGCACATATAATAATTTTGCTTCTAGTGGCTCTACATGTACTGTGGTAAAAACAGGAGAAACTTATAACGGAGCGGATGTTTGAAGAATGACTTATACACCAAACGATACTTCTTTATCAAGTGTCCAATCTAGTTTACATAGTCATGGAGTTACTACACCAGGTCAAACTTATCTTGCTAATACTAAATATTGCTATTGGACTTTATTTAAGCCTATTTCTCATTCTGATACAAGAGTAGGAGGAACTGCTTCTAATATTGCAGGATGAACAGAAATTGCCCCAGAATATTGAGGAGACGGATGATACGTCGTAGGTCAAAAGAGGACCGGAAATGTAACCGAAGATAAAACTGATACTATTTTTACTTCATTTAAAACACCTAGTGCGACTAGTGGTACTCCTATTATTATAGATTTCTGTTGTCCTCATTTAGTTGAAGGATACGATTATATATTAGAAGAATTTGATTATATAGGAACAAATCCAACTTATGAGGTTGATAGTTCTGGTAATGGATATAACGGAACTATTAATGGAACTTTAACATTATCAGATGATACTGCAAGATATTTAGGTAGTATTAAATTTGATGCTAATACCTCATATATAAAATTACCTGCATTAACCACAACGGGATTTGCGAATTCATTTACTATTATCTATTGAGCAAAAATTACAGATATGAATGGGAAAATGGCTTGAGGATTTGAAGATGGCAATAGATTAAATATTTATCCAACAGGTTCAGTTATTTGTTGTAACACTGGAGATAGTGCAAATAATCCGTATCAAAATAATGGGACGTCTATTGGTTATTCTCAATGAAATAATGGATGGCATCAATTTGCTATGACTGCAGATGGGACTAGTAATAAATTATATGTAGATGGAGTTTTACAAGGAACCGCAAAAACTTATAAAGGGATGACGGGAACTCAGATATATTTAAGTGGATGAGCTTCTGGTAATAATTATAGATGAACTGATGGTTCTATAAGTGATTTTCGTATATATGCAACCGCATTGTCTGCTGATGATATAAAAGAACTTTACCAAACTTCTGCTATAATAGATAATGGTAATAATATGTATACATATGAATTTGTAGAGGAGTAAGATTATGAGTATATCTAAAAAGGGAATATTTAGTAGTTCTAATTCTATAGCAGACAAAGATGTTTTTAGACATGAATATGTTAATGGATATTTTACTGATTATTCTACTGGAACAGCTGGATGAACTAGAACTAACCATGGAGATTATACTAATTATAGACATGAAGATGTTAAGCCAACTTCTAGTTCTTGACCTAACATGAAAACTAAAGTTTATACTTTTGTTCCTGGGCAATATTATTTATATAGATGTTGAATAAGATGTAATGAATGCACTGGAGGAGTGTCTTTGTCTTTAAGAGGGTCTCATATTGCCAATGATTGAGTTACTACTGCTACACAAGTTTGTAACCCTTCTAAAGCAGATGGGCAATGGCATGAGTATTATGTTATTGTACAAATAAATAGCACTTGAACAAGAAGTGGGACTACTTATGATTGCGCTCCTGTATTAGAATTTTATTGTAGTGATTTAAAATCTGGTACAACAGATACAGTCATTATAGATTTTGATGTAAAAAATATAGAGGTTGTTCCTACACAAACTTATGTTAGTTATGCTAATTTTTTAGAAGATAAAGGATTGGCTAGAATATATAAAGACCAGGTAAGAGCAAATAGTTTTATAGAAATTTAAGGAGGGATAGGTATGGCAATTTATAAAAACGGTGTTTGAAATGCTAATGAAATACATGAATTTAATGCCGTTCAGACATATAGCTCTAATACTTATACTTATACTCCTACTAAAGATGCAACCAATTCATGTGTGGCTGGATGACAGGTTGATTTAACTTCATATTCAACTTTGGGACGTAATATTACCATTAGAGTTGAAGTTGATGTAGAATATAGCGGATTTGATAATTCTAGTACCGCCGGAACATTTAAAATGTGATGGCAGGGTTCTAATTATTCAATAGCAGACCAAGCTTTTAAATGAGCAGGGACTAATTATCTGGCCTCTGCTTTGGGCAATGAAAAAGACCCTACTGTGTTAGTTAATGGAACAGGTACTGGTACATATCATTATAATAATACCATTACAATACCCTCTAGTTGATTTAATACTTATTTAAAAAGTAATCTTGGTTTAAGAACAGATTATTCAAATGGAGTTGGAACAATTACTTTGAAAAACTTAAAAGTTTATTTAGAAAGTGAGTTTGGACAAGGCAAGGCAAAAATAAACAATAACCAAAATTTGGTTGCAAATAGTTTTATAGAAATATAGAAGGAGGAGACTCCTTCTCTTTTTATTTTATACCTTAAAGAACTACTATTATAATAGGAGTTTACAATACAAATAAAGGAGGGAAATAGATATGGCACAATTAAAAGATTTATTAGTTACAGGTGATAGCAGATTTGTTGGTAACGTTTATAATAATAGTCCAAAAGTTGCTTTTGGAACATGTTCCACTGCTGCTGCGACAGCAGCTAAAGTTGTTACTATAGATGACCCTACATGAAATTTACAAATTGGAGATATAATAGGTGTAAAATTTACTAACACTAATTCAGCTTCATCTTGTACTTTAAATGTAAATGGGTCTGGAGCTAAAAGTGTTTACGTTAATACATCGGTTTATACAGGGACTAGTAACGTATATCTTGGTGGAGCGAATGGTATTGTTTATTATATATATGACGGAACTTATTGGGCATGATTACATTGTGGATGGAATACTAATGGAGACACCTATCCATCAGCTCTATGTACTACAGCAGCCGGTACAGCAGCAAAGACGGCTACTATGACATATTATACTGCTACTGCTAATAGTTATGTTCATATTAATTTTAGATATGCTAATACTAGCGCAACTGCATTAACATTGAATATTAATAGCCAGGGTGCTAAACCAATTTATATAAATGGTACTGCAAGTAGTACAACTAATTATACATTGCCAGCAGGACCTTATATTGCATTTTATAATGGAACTAATTATTATTTAAGAACAGATGGTAAATTAACTGCTAATATTACAGGGGATGCTGCTACAGTAAACGGAAAAACCGTAGGAGTTAGTGTTCCTGCAGATGCTAAATTTACTGATACAACTTATAGTGATGCAACTACATCTACTCATGGACTTATGTCTACTACAGATAAAACAAAATTAAATGCAACTAACATTGCATATGGTACATGTTCTACGGCAGCTGGTACTGCCCAGAAAGATGTTACTTTAAGTGGTAATACAAATTGGACTCTAGCTGCAGGGTCATTAATTTGTATTAAGTTTAGTAATACAAATACTGCTAGCAATCCTAAAATAAAAGTAGGAGATACTGATGCTAAATCTGTATGGTATAATACGGCTGTAATTACAACGGGTAGTTTAGAATATGCCGGTACGGCTAATAGACCAAGCATTTATATGTATGATGGTACTCAATATGTTTGGGTAGGTTGGGCGTTAGATGCTAATGATAATACATATACATCAGCATATTGTTCTACAGGGGCTAGTACTGCAGCGAAAACGGCTACTTGTACAAATTATGCTTTATTAAATAATTCTTATACACAAGTTTTGATTACAACATCAAACACAGCTGCCAGCGCCTTAACATTAAACATCAATGGAAAAGGAGCTAAACCTATTTATATTAATGGATTACCTTCAAGTACTACTAACTATACTTTACCAGCAGGTTCTTATTTAACATATTACGATGGCACTGCTTATCATTTTAGAACAGATGGAAGAATTTCAAATATAAGTACAAATGTTTATGTGGGAACAACTGCTCCTACAGACCCAGCTATAGAAGTTTGGGTTGACCCTAGTGGAACTATAGATAATAGTTCATTTATAAATTTAGTATATCCAGTAGGTTCAATTTATATGTCTACAAGTGCATCTGCAGACCCTAATGTTTTATTTGGTGTTGGTACTTGGGTAAAGATGAAAGACCAATTTTTACTAGGTTCTGGAGATACTTACACAAGTGGAGATACAGGTGGAGCAGCTACGGTTACATTAACTACAGCTGAAATACCTAGCCATACACATAGTGGTACTACTGGTGGTGCTGGTGCCCATAATCATAATATATTTAACAAATGGTGTACATATGCTGCCGGAGATACATCTGGAAACGGTTTCGCATCTCCAGCCTGCTCTTGGAACCAAGATGGATGGGCTACTTATAATACAAGTGATGTAGGTAACCATACCCATTCATTTACAACTGGTGGAACGGGTGGTGGCGGAGCACATGAAAATATGCCACCATATATTGTAGTTAATATGTGGAAACGTACAGCATAGGGGGTGTTAATATATGGCTTCAGGTACAGTTTATGGAAATGCGGTATACAACTCTGCTGGGTCTTTATATTGGCGAACTTATGTAACTTATAATGGTAGCTCTGCTACTTTATATGGACAAGTTGTATTAACAAGTGGAACTTCTGGTTCCATGTGGGTTAAATTCGGTAGTCCTCATATTGGAGGAACATATTTTGGTGAACAAACTGGAACTTATAGTGGTGGAACCGTTATCAATTTAGGTTCTACTACTATTTCTACAACATCTGAAACAGGTTTTGGAGCTACGTGTAGTGGAGGAGGTTGGGGCCAAAACGGTACTTCTTCAGGAACAATACCAAAACAATTGGCTTCGTATACCATTAGTTATAATGCCAATGGTGGTACCGGGGCTCCAGGTAATCAAACAAAAACCCAAACAGTAAATTTAACCCTAAGCTCGGTTACACCAACTAGGGGAGAAGATACTTCTTCAGGATTTACAGTATCTTTTGACGCCGGAGACGGAGTGGCAGATTATGATAGTTATACAGCTACAGACGAAAATTATTACGATTTCGACCATTGAAATACGAAACAAGACAATACTGGAACAGATTATCAACCGGGTGGAACGTATTCAACAGATGCTAACGCTACCATGTATGCACAATGGAATAAAACTACTGTAAGGGGGACCATAAGACTTCCTTCAGCTTCTAGAACGGGGTATGTATTTTTAGGTTGAACTCGTACGCCAGGTTCTGGAGTATATGTTGAAGATAATTATACCGCATTTGGTGATGAGATTTTATATGCAGAATGGACAGCTAAAACTAGACTGGTTAATGCTAGAGTAAACAGTGGATGGTCTGGTAACGTTGTTAAAGTAAAAATCGATGGGGACTGAGTCCCAGTTATAGATATTAAAACGTCCTGATAATATTATAAAAAGGACGTTTTAACTTTACTATATAAATAGAGAAAAAAATAGGAGGAAGGTTGAGATGAATGGAGGTTTAGATATAGCTCGTGCTATTGCCGAATTAGGTGTATTAGTAGTTATAGCTGGTATTTTTTTATATTTCGACATAAAGGCGAGAAATAAAGAGCAAAGTATGTTTGACACCATGTTTAAGAGCATTCTTCAACAAATGAAGATTTGCGCTGGCGGTCACGTTCTTACAGAAGAAGAAGATAAAACCGCTATAAAAATAGATACTGCTATTAATACTTTAATTCAAAAAGCAGTAGGCGATTTAAAAGCTAGTCGTATTATGGTTGTTCGTTATCATAATGGTGGCAGAGATATGAACTCAATTTCTTTCCTTAAATTAAGTGTAACTAATGAAAGTGTAACACATGGGTGCACTCCAGTAATGAGTGAATTCCAAAATCAATTTCGCTCAATAGTAGGACATCCCGTTAAAGAAATAGAAGTATCGGGATATTCTTATGTTGAGGATATAGAAGATATAAAAAATATAGATATTGGTACTTATGAATTATTAAAATCTAGAGGGGTTCGTTCTTATTATGCTCATAAATTAACAAATGCTACAGGTTATGTTATTGGGGCAATTTTAGTTACCTATCGTTTAGAAAATAAAGTAAAAGAAGACCCTAATACAATACATCAATATTTACCACATTTAGCAGACCGTATTTCTGGTCTACTTAATGCAAAAGAAGAATAGAGGGGCGTAAGCTTCTCTTTTATTTTTTTAAGGAGGTCGTATGAAATCAAGAAAAATAAAAAAAGAAAACGGAACTGGGTCTACTATTTACCATAGATTGCAGACAGGAAATGATATAGTAAGTACAACAGAAAATAGGAATGCTTTTTGAGGGGATATAAACTCAGCTCCTAGCGAAGCAGATTTTGTAATAGATGGGAACGACTATTATTATAAGAGATATGATAGAAATAAAAATATTATTTGACAAAAAATATATTTAAGGGGTGAAGAGCATGAGTAATTTTAAAGAGATTTATCCACAAAGAGATTTCGTAGAAGAATTACATAGAATGGATTCGTTGAAAGACGATGGATATGAAGTTTTAGCATTTAATGGTACCCCAGATTACGCTCCCTTAAATACTGAATATTGCTACGAGTTAATAAAGACCCCTAAAGAAAGTTTATATAAAAAAAGACATCAAACTAATGATGGAGTGGATATGCCTTTAATTAGTTTAAAATTATATGGAGACTCAGATGCGCACTTAAGTAAAAAGGTAGGTACTTACAACTCATCTACCGGAATGTGAGAAACAACTTTTACTGATGGCACTAGTCATATTATGGCACATAAATATCCCTTATGTAAGTTAAGCGAAGATATAATAGATTTCTATGATAATGGTGATATTTATTATAATACGGCTTATATAGTTTTGAATGGAGATACCAATTGATTTGTAGAAGACGTTCTAAGTACCGAAGATTATTTGGTTTTTAGTATGCCATTAAAGGGAAGTGTTTATGAAAGTGATAAAATACAAGCAACTTACTTTACTTGTGACGGAACGTTAGACCATGCAAAACGTATTTTAATTAACTATGGTAAACTTTATGTATCTATGTTAAGAATAGACGCACCTGATTTAACTGCGTTTAAACAATGGCTAAATGAAAATACAATAGAAGTAGTTTATCCAAGAAAAATAACTATTAAAGAAGAAATTAGACCAACTGTTGAATTAACAAGTGGAGGCCAAATAGGGAATAATCAATCTGCCTATATGGATATTATTTATAGGATACCTCCAAATGCTATTCTGTGGCATAGAGAAAAAAATGGAGAATAAGTTGACGTGACTGGAGAGGTCATCTCTTTATTTTTTGTCTGTAAGACATACTATATATTTAGAGAGAAAGATGGAGTGTGAGAGGAGGGCGTTATGTATAGAGTAAAAGTAGTAAGAAGTTTTTTAGATATGCAAAATAATGGTAAGACTCGTCAAATTGGTGAAGAATACGATATTGACACTCCAGAAAGATTAATAGAATTAATGGGAGAAAACAAGAATAAAACGAAATATGTTGAATTCCTTTCTTCTACTAAACCAGAAGGTTTGAAAAGAGAGGGGAAGAAAGTAATCTTCCGTCAAGGATATCTATATTATATCGGAGGAATTGAAACATTTTTATTCAATCTAGTTAAAAAGTATCGTAATAAAAACATAACAATTATGTGTAATATGATTGAACCAAACCAATTAGTTAACTTAAGTAGGTATGCTGATATTGTCATAGATAATCAAAAGCAATTTTCTTGTGATGTTTTGATTATAGGTAATTATGATGGCTCTGATGTTTTGCATAGGGTCAAAGCAGATAAAGTATATCAAATGATACATGCCGATTTAAGTGGTATGAAAGCAACGCATCCTGGGTATGCTAATTTAAAATGGAGTAAGCATCCTAGAGTAGACAAAATAATATGCGTTTCTGAAGTTGCGGCTAAAGGATTAGCCCCTTTTTGCAAATGTGAACCGGAAGTTATATATAATATTTTAGATAACGATTTTCAAGAAGAACAGGGTATGGTTTTTGTTACATTATCTAGAGCTACAAAGGAAAAAGGAATAGAACGCATGATAGAAATGGCTAAGAGGTTTAAGGCAGCGCACAAACCTTTTATATGATTTGTTTGTTGTTCATTGAGCCAAGTAAAAGATACTAAGATTTTACAAGAGATAAAAGCCATTCCTGAATTTATAATCGTACCACCAACAACATTAAATAAAATATTGATAAGAGGATGCGATTATTTAGTACAACTTAGTAGTACAGAAAGTTTCTGCTACAGTGCTTTTGAGGCTTTACAAAGAGGGGTGCCAGTTATATTAACTCGTTTCCCAGAAGCCTATAATATTGTAGAAGAAGGAAAAAATGGTTATCTAGTCGAAATGGACTTGAGTGATTTAGATATAGATAAAATCTTTAATCACAAGCCTGATAAGGTTACATTTAATGACCGTTGCGATTATGATAAATGAGAGAAAGTATTTGAGGGTGAATTGTAATAAGAGGAGGTAAGAATTATGGCTAAGAAAAAAGCAGTCTCTCTTAGTTGGGAAGAGAAGATTAAACGTATTGAGCAAGCACCAAAAGAAGTCCAATTAATGGTAGCCAAAGCATACTTAAGAGATGATATACCAGATGAGCAAGTTCAATATTTGTTTAATGAAATGACCCTAGAAGAAATGAACGAAGAGGGAGTACAAATTGAAAATGTAAATCAAGAAGAGCCAGAAGGAATTGGTGCTTCGGGTTTTACGATGAGAACCACAATGCCTTACGATAATAATAACTTTATTACAACAGGGTACGGTGGTTGGAATACCTGTATCAAAGGTAGTCCTATGCAAGAGCATGCAAACGTGTTGGCAAACTGCGTTGGGTATGCATCAGGTAGATTTAATGAAATTATCAATATAGCAAGAGATAGAGGAGGATGTACCTATACAAACCTTAATTGTAATGCTATATATTTCGTAGACCGTGCTGCAGAAGATGGATTGGTAGTAGGCCAATCTCCAAGACGTGGAGCAATCATGTGTTGGGGTAACAATGGAGCTGGACACGTAGAAGTTGTTGAACGTGTAGATAGCGAAGGACAAGTTTACACATCTGCTTCTAACTGGGGTGGTACAGCATTCTATAACGCATTAAGAAATAATGGAAATGGACGTTGGGGACTAAGTAATGGTTTCTATTTTAGAGGATTTATTTATTTACCAGATGATGTTCAAAAGGCAATCGATGGTACACCTGAACCAGGACCATGTGATAACTTCAATATAGGAGACCACGTAATTGTTAACGGGCCTTTATATTATACTGCAAATTCTAGTTCACCAGCTGGACAAGCAAATAATGTAGATACTTATATTACTAGAAAGGTAGCAGGAACTGCTCATCCATATAATACAACTGATGACCTTGGTTGGTGTGATGAAGGTAGCATGAGAAAAGCTGAACCTGCACCAACACCTACAACAGAAAGTAAGGGTCTAGATTTATCTGCTTGGCAAGAGGGTATTAGTTTTGATGCAGTTAAAAACAGTGAATACCACGACTTTGTAATTCTAAGAGGAGGATTCACTGGATGGGGAACTGGAGAAAGTTTAAACAAAGACAAATGTTTTGAAGGTTTCTATAATGATGCTAAAGCAAGAGGTATCCCAGTAGGAGCTTATTGGTTTAGTTGTGCTAACACTTACGATAAAGGTGTAGCGGAAGCAAACTACTTCTATGAAAACTGTTTAAAAGGAAAACAATTTGAATTCCCAGTATATATAGATGTAGAAGATGAGCATTGGCAATCAGGTAATCCTAGGGGAGTTACGGATGCTATCAAAGGGTTCTGTGAAACTCTTGAGGCTAAAAAATTCTATGTAGGAATTTATGCTTCAGATATTTCAGGATTTGCTGAAAAAATGTATATAGGAGAACTTGGTCAATATGACAAATGGGTTGCTCGTTACGGTTCTGCACCACAATATGTTAAAGAATACGGAATGTGGCAAACAGGTTCTACAGGTAAAATTAGTGGATACAGTGATAATGTAGATACTAATATAGCATATAAAGATTATGCAAAAATAATTAAAGAAAGTGGATTGAATGGTTATGGAGACCAACCAACTCCTCCAACACCACCAACTCCACCTACACCAACTCCTACAACTAAATATAATATAGGAGACCATGTAGTTCTTAATGGAGATTTATATGTTAGTTCAGACGCGCCTACACCATCAGGATGGGCTAAGAATGAAGTAACTTATATCACTAGAGTAGTCCCAGGGGCAGCACATCCTTATAATACTACTGGTGATTTAGGTTGGATGAATGAAGATGCTATTAGTTATTATAATGGCTCTACACTAAACGTAGGAGATAGAGTTAAAATAATTGGTACTGGTAATGGGTCAAGTTATGGAGATAGCGGTACTGCTTATGGTATCGGATGGACTAGAAATGTTTTAGCAATTTATCCAGGCAGACCTTACCCATACAGAGTTGGAGATAATTCAGGTACTATAGGATTTTATCAAGCATCTGCTTTAGAAAAAATATAAGAATAGGAGGAAAAACATGGGAGAAGCATTAATTTTAACTTTAAAAATAATCGCATGGCTAGGAGCTGTTTTAGGCATAGAAATTATAGTTAATACCGCTTGTGGTGTTATTTATAATACTAGCGAATTAAATGAAAGATTTTCTTGGAAAAAATTGTTTAAAGGATTAGGAAAGTCTATTATATTCTATGTGAGCGCAGCCTTATTAAGTATGGCATTCACCATGCTTCCTTTTATAAATGATATGATTGTAGAAGTATTTAAAGTTGAACTATTATCATCAGAAATATTAAATACCCTTTCTACAACAGCTATATTAGGTATAGTAATATCTAGTATAATCATGCAAGGTAAAAAAGCAATTAAAGGAATGGTGGATTTAATGGAAGTTTCTTCAGACGTGGAGAAAGTTACATGAAAAGTTGAAGAGGAGTAATCCTCTTCTTTTTTTATTGACAAAAAAAGAAAAATATGATATAATACGAATATGTAGGAGGAAATATGAAAGACGATACTATATATTTTCATTTGCCAGGTTTTGCAAAAGAATTAGAAATATTAACTACATTAGTTATGAGGATGGGACAACATCCAGACCATTTTTATCCTAATATTGCCATAGGTTCTTTTTTTGGTTGTCCACCGGGAGCATTATGAAATGGGGGACGTTATATACCTGAAAGCATAACTAGAGAAGATACTATAAAAATGATTAAGATAATAAATGATTTTCATATCCCATTAAGATATACTTGGACCAATCCTGTATTAGATGAAAATGATTTACAAGATGATTACTGTAATTTCGTTATGAGAGAAAGTGATAATGGTTTAAATCAAGTTTTGGTTGGTACAGATTTGATGGAAAATTATATAA
>RHMF01000020.1_pt1 | contig 57472 bp, 46 predicted proteins | sample 5365151 | NCBI WGS metagenome assembly RHMF01 (sample SAMN10266501, study PRJNA497801) | feces metagenome | isolation source: feces | host: Bos taurus | place: China: Prairie of Fairy Mountain | collected 2017-08-14 | reverse complement strand
GTTTGTGTGGAGACGATGTGACCTAGCTGCGGTTCCTCCGGCAGCAATCGTGACTGGCCAATGGTATCTAGGTAGGCATCTACTTTGTCTTCGCGTCCCAGCCTGAAGGCCGACACCAAATCGGCGTTGGTAAGCGTGAAATCATTGCTTTCGGGGGCGAAGGCGACAAGCGCCACATTGCGTTCGGTCGTGCTCACCATCGAGTTGAAATGGGCGTTCAGGTCGTCGAGGGAGACCTGGGCCACCTCTTTTTTCATCAGTTCGTAGAACACATCAATCGCAGGCGCGGGCTCCCCGTTTAAATAGCAGTCCACAAAGTCTCTTGCATACTGTGTGTTGGTGTAACGGTCGCGCTCGCGGTACAGTTTGTCCAGTGCTGACTCATAACTGAGTCGGGCACGTCGCGCTTCGCCGGTGGTGAAGCCATACTGGCTTGCCCTGTGCACTTCGCGCGAAAGCCAGCGCATGGTGCTGTCGGCTTGCCCTGTGCGGCTTACGGCCGTGAGTTGCAATGCTTGACGTGTTTTGCTTATCATAAAGTCCCGATCGGTGACACCCACATGGGTAAAGGGGGCGTCAGGAAGCAACGACAATTCGGAAAACCGGTTGCGCAGCATGTGGGTTACGGCGTAATTCAGATAAGTGTGACGCAAACCCGCCGTAGTGTTTTTCAATGGGTCGGGCAGGTCTCCGTGCTTGAAGAGAAGGCGCACGCTGGTGGTGGGTTGTTCGGGGTCGGTCTGCACCGATGACAGGATTTGCTCATTGTCGGGCACGGAAACCGGCATGGCTTCTGCCTGCTTCTTATTGGTTTTTACCCGTCCGAACAAAACATTGATTTGCGCCACAATGGCATCGGGGTCGATGTCTCCCACCACTATCACGCATTGGTTGGCGGGATGATACCATTTTTTGTAGTAGTTACGCAGGGTTTTGTGCTTGAAGCTCTTCACCACGCTCATCAGGCCGATGGGCATACGGTGGCCGTACAAGTTGTCGGGATAAAGTTCGGGCAGGGCTTTCTCAAGCAGACGGTAATTGGCTCCGCTGCGATAACGGTATTCGCCCTCTATCACGCCGCGTTCCTTGTCTATCTCCGTTCCATTGAGGCTCAGGTCGTGGCTCCAATCGCTCAATATCAGCAAGCAACTGTCGAGCAGGCCTTTGCGCTGGGTGGGCACATCGCAGATATTGTACACCGTTTCATCAGTGCTGGTGTAGGCATTCAGATTGGTGCCGAATTTCACTCCATTGAGTTCCAGGTAACTTATCAATGAGTTGCCTGGGAAGTGTTTGGTGCCGTTAAAGCACATGTGCTCAAGAAAATGCGCCAGGCCACGTTGGTTCTCCTCTTCCTGTATGGAGCCCACGCGCTGTGCTATGAAAAAATCGGCGCGGTGTTCTGGATAGGAGTTGTGCTTGACGTAATAGGTGAGGCCGTTGGCAAGCGTGCCGGTGCGCACGCCTGGGTCTTGAGGAATTTCCTGTGCGTTCATCAAACAGACAGTGGCGGCTAAGGCGGCGAGTGCTAATATTTTTCTCATGATGGCTCTGTGATTGGTTTCTGTGGTTGGTTAAAAAGCAACTGAAACGGCGGCACGCACACAATCTCGGTGCAAACCGTTGTGGTAGTTGGTACGTTGGTAGGCAAATTGAATCGCCGCGGCGTATTTTGTCAGGAACCTGACATACACTTTGACCGATGCTTCCAGCGTAAGCCGGTGGTGGGTCAGGGCGTCGAAATAATCGGCCTGTGCCGCTGCCAGCGATTGCAACTCGGGTTTTACGCCGCTTTGCAGCAGTCTGTTGTTAAACGGATGCGCCGACGCTACACCCAGCGTGAAAGCGCTCAGCGTCGTGCGATACTGCCAGCCGGCTTTTGCTTTCATCCCCCAGGTCACGTCATTGATTTGGCGTTGGCCTTGGGGCTCGGCGTAGATTTCGTTCAGGTGATGGTAATCCACGGCGGGATTGATCGTGATGTAATATCGTTGGGATTTTGCCGCCTCCCATAATCCGGAAAGTCCCGCATTGAAACGGTTCTCATGATACATGTCATGCCCTCCTATCTGCGGATAAACCATCGACGCGGGGTCGCCAAACACATTCTCGGTGCCCACACGTCGTGAAACCAAGAAATTTGAAGCAATCCCCCACCCCTGGGCCTGCCAAGCGGCCTCGGCACGCACTTCGTTGTGGGTGGCGTGCGCCATGGGAAGTTCGTTAAGCGTTGAGAGAATATTGTCAAACGAAAACCGGCTGGCCTCCGCTGCGAAGACCAACCCTTTGTAGCCCAAAGGATGAACGTTGGCCGACAGGCCCCACTGATAGCCATTGTAGTAGGTGGCCTCGGCTGTGCCGGCAAATCGTCCGTAATCATTGGTGAGCCCGGTGAGGTGGAATTCCTTGTCGTGGCCCAGTTCGCTCATAAACGCCACGTTGTTCGTTTGCTTGTATTTTCTGAAGTGCAGGGCTAATGCGGATAGGTAGCTTTTTTCCAATATTTTAATGCCGATTCCGGCACTCAAATGCAGGTTGCCGGTCACATTGCGGGGGCGAGGATCGACGCTGCGATAATACAAGCCGGCGGTGTAGTCCACACTGGCGCCCCAGGCGATGTGGTCGTTAAAGTCGGCATACCCCCCTGAAAAACTGTAACGTTCAAATTTCATGCGGCCGCTGACCACGCTGTCGGCCAAGAAGTAGGGATACACCCACCGGGACTCACTGGTTTCGTTCCACGCAATATCCCGGGTGTGCCCGTTGTCGTAGCGTGCCGTTCCCCACAGGGTGCTGGATTTATACTTCATATAGGTCTCGGCGTCAAACGTCCAGACGCGGTCATGGTCACCTCGCTGGATATCCACGGCATGATGCCCGCCGTGCCGTTTTTCATCTCGTGAGAGCATGCCAACCCCGGCTTCGCTGAAACTGAAATCCTGATGGAATTGTTTTACAACGGGGTTGTTCCACGCTATTTGCACCAGTTCTGACTGCCTCTCATGCATGGCGGCGCGCTCGAGCACGGTGGTGTCGTTGTCTTGTCCCATGGCCGGCACTGCTTCCAGCAGCAACAAGGACAGTAATATTTTAATTTTCGTGGTCAAGGTGAAATGTCTTTCTTATTCGTTAATAATTGTCACTCCGTCATAGGTGTGTTGTGTGCATAATGTGCCGTTTACATCAATGGCCGTGCCCTGCTCCTCTATCAGACTGGGTATGCAGTAGGGATTGAAATCCTCGGTACTGTTGTTGGTGTCTTTGAGGCGAGGCACTCCGTCTTTCACATACAGCATTTTGCGGCGCACACTGTGGAAGTAGCGCGTTTTGTCGTGGTCCATGGTGCCGCAGTAGGTCCAGCCACGGTCCAGTGACGGGTCGGTCACGTTCCAGGCATACTCGCTGGCCACGCTGCAGTTAACGGCGTCCACCACCCACTTGTTAGGCAGTTTGTATTCCGTCTGCTCCATGGGGAAGGTGCCGGCGGCGTTGGTAACCACATATTCGAAGGTGTAGCGGTAGTTGCTCAGATACTCTTCCTTGCTAATGGGGATGCGGGCCAGTGCCCAAGCGTGGAAGCCACGGTTGTGCAGCACAAAGAAAGACAAGGTGTAACAGTACCATTTATCCAGATTGGGCACTGTGGGACTGTCGATGTCGAGATGGGTCGCCACAGTGGATTCGTCATACCATTCCCAATCGGCCGCACTCAGGTTGAAGGAGTTAGGGTTGGATATCCGGTGGTCGATGCCTGTATCGGCAAGAATCAACCTGCCGCCCGGTGGCACAGGATGCTCAGTGCCGTTGCCGGGGATGGTGTAAATCGCCTCCACCGTCATTGCTTCGCTCATGATATCAGGTGTGTAGTCATATTTTGCGGTGGTTAGGAATTTTGATTCCACCAGGCTGAGTCCATCGGCATACAGCACGTGATCGGTGTTGTTGTAAATGATCACATAGTCATCGCCGTAATATTGGTTTCCACTGCTGCGCAGCGTGCCTGTGAAGAAAACTTCCTGAATCACAAAATCGTCGTTTTCGATGGTCCTGAAAGCCGTGAGCGCCACCAGATGTGAGTTGCCGTTCACTTCCACCGATTGCCTGTAGGCGCTCACGTGGTAAAGGGTGCCGGCACTATCGGCCACATCGGCTTCGTAACTGATGTCGTAGAGGCCCGATTTCAACGAAACGTCGTCACGCGAGCCATACACCGTTTTGCGGCCCGTGGAAACATCTTTCACCTCTATTTGCTCGTTCACGGGTTGACAGTTGTCCAATCCGTCGGGCATGATGATGTTGAAATCAAGAGAGTAATATGTCAGTCCATCATCGAGTTTGTCGTCACATCCTGCCAAAGCGAGCAGGCCAATCAGTAGCATAACAAGTTTTTTCATTTTTTCTCAGATTATATTATAGTTTGATATTCAATTCCATCCCGAAGTACGGGTCGCTTGAGCGACGCACGGTGAGCCCGTTGCTCTTGTAGTCAGGCAGATAATCGAGAATTCGATTCACAAACACCGCCACATTCAGGTGGCGGCCGATTTCCTTGGTGGCCTTTAGGTTGAGATAGAGCGCCACTGGGGTGGTCTGGCGTTTGTACATATCCGGGCTGTAGGTCTTGACAAGGAACTGCAACACCGGGTCTTTCAGCGACGCAGCATCAAACGGATGCAACGCTCCGTCGGCGGCACTCAGGTAATTGACGGGGGCACCGTCCATCGAGAAACGACGGGTGCTTTCAAGCCACATGCACTGCAGCGTGGTTGTGAACACCAGTCCCCATCGTTTCACTTGTGTGTCAAACATGAAATTGGTGTTGAGTTGGTCGCTTACGCGGCCTTCGTTCCAGTCATACTGACCCACATAAAGGTCTCTCACCGGGACATTGTCCACCACGTCGCTAACGGTGCTGAACATCAGGTGGGAGTTGGTGTAGGTGCTGTGAAACCATGCACCGGTTACCGTCAGTGCCGTTGCCACCGGCTGCCAGCGTGCCGTTTTAATCACCCATTCAATACCTTCTTTGTCAAGTCGGCTGCCGTTGTCGGCCATTGAATAGCCGTCAAGCACCGTTCGGTCGGCATAGGGCAGCGTTTCCAGACTGGGAGGCGCTACCAGTGTATTGGGGTCAATGGCGCTTATATCATAGTAGCGATAACTATAGGGCTGATAATAAGCACTGTAACGGAATCCGCTCCTCATCTTCTCATTGAAATAGGTGACCTGAAGCGAATTGCGCCCCAGTTGGGTCCCCAACCTGATTTCCCACTTGTGGTTGCGCGCAGGCTTGAGGTGATAGTTGGTCACATCGTCGATGTAGGTGCGAAGACTCACGCGGCTCAGGTTGAGCGGGTCGTTCACGTCGTAGTAGTTGAGTTGGATAAAGTCGTGGTAGTGCACCTGCGGAAACAGGTATGAAATGGTCGGCATTTTGGTCGTCAATCCATACCCCCCTGCCAGGTAAAGTTTTAACGAGCGGTTGCCCAGTTGGATGTCGGCCAGTGAGAATTTCACGTTAATGCGGGGATCCAGATACACTTTCCCCTGTAAGTCGTACTTGCTGTCGAGGTTCACAAGTTGGATGCTGCGTATACCGGCCTGCACTTCCAGTCGGTTGGCGCCTAACGGCAAGGTGAGGTTGTCCTCGGCATAAAGCGAGAGCACCTGCAGAGCCGGAATATCTTTGTAAGCCCGTGGACGTGTGAGCCATGAGGCGCTCAGCGGGCGTGTGAGGTCATACACTTGGCCGTCTCCAAAGTTCTTTGAGTAGGTCCATTCGCCCCCCAGTTTGTAATTGTTGGTGATTCCGGCGGACGACCACATACCTTCTATCTTGAGTTTCGCAAACACATTCAGCGGCTTGCCGTCGCTCACATAGTCGGCAATGTATTCACTCAGCAGATAGTGTCCGTCGTTCTCTCCCTCCTGCATGGAGGTGGGGGCTACGCTGGCGCGTTGCGGTGCCACTTGCTTGTGGCGTTCTAGGCGGTCGCTCTGGTAACTTGCCGAGGTATTGATTACGATGGTCTTGAGCCAATCGACATGCGTGAAGTTCCACGTCAGTTCGCTGGTGTAGTTAAAGCGGGCGTAGCGGCTTTTGTATCTGTTTACTTTCAGGTAGGTCAAGTCAGGGTCCACTTTGTTGTTGTCGAACGACCCCGTGAAGTCGGCTCCCGTAATCCAGCCGATTTCATAGTCTGGCCTGTCCCAGCGGAAATTAAACCGCAGGTCCATATTCAGTCGCTTGTAATTCTCCAGGGTGTTTCTTGGGTCACTCTTGCTGTCGAGGTAACCCAGGTCCACATTCATGATGTGTCCGCTTCCGCCCAGGGGAATACCTTTTCCCACCGAAACCAGTTTGCTGTATTCGTCTGCTTTGAAACGTGCTGTCAGCGGGGTCGCGCGCCTGATTCGTTTGATGTTGACCAGTCCACTCGTCAGGTTTCCATATTCGGCCGAGGGTATGCCTCTCACCACTTCCACGCTTTCAATATTGTCGGTGCTCAGCGAACGCATGTCCACGCCTTTGTTGGTGGCTACCACGGCATTGCTGGCGTCGCTGGTGGGAACACTCTGCATATTGGCATCACCGTTGATGGGGGCGCCATCCACCACAAACAAGGTGCCGAGTGAGCTGATGTCGTAATCTTCGCTGCTGTTGCCCGTCTCGCGCAGGCGGATGCTGTTCACCGAACCCATGTTGGGGTTATGGCTGATGTTGCCGGGCAGAAGTTCCAGCAGGTCGGTGAAACTGCTGGGTTGCAGATGCGCCATGGCGTCGCGGTCGATGCGCGAGCTGGATGTGACGCCTGTCGATTCCTTGGCCGTGACCACGATTTCGCCCAACATCTGGCTGTCTTCTTTCAATCTCACTTCCAGCCTGCGGTCGGCTTGCAGCAATACTTTAAGCACCTCTGTCTTATATCCTACAAATGATATAGTTACATTATAAATACCAGGCGTAAGGGAAGAGAAGAAGAAGTTACCGTTGGCATCGGTTTGGGTCACATGATTGCCAGGGGTTACCGCAACTGTTGCAAAACTGATTTTCTCGCCGTTCCTGTCATCGCTCACATTGCCTTGCAGGGTGAAGGCTTGAAGCTGGCAAAAACTCAGAACAGCTAAAACCAAGCAATAGAAATATTTCATATGCGTTTTCATCATAAGTGATGCAAAATTAACTAATTTTCCTTCAATAACTAAAAGCTCACACCATTTCTTATGAGTATGGTGACGAAAATAACCTAAATCAACTATTTCCCTGCCAAGGTATATATCATAATTTTGCATTCGACAATTATATTTAAATAACATATAACATATCATTATGAAGAAATTTTACTCATTCACGCTTGCACTGCTGGCATCGGCTTCAATGCTGGTAAGTGCCCAAAGCGAGCCCACTTCGCTGTGGGCCGGCGCATTCACTTTCAACAACGCCGATGGTGCCTCTATCACCAACATCGGTACAAACATTGAACTTGCCGCCGACGGCAACTTATTTATTCTCAACGACAACGGTACCACCGCTCAAACGCAGGAAGTATGCTTCAATGGCGATGTGGTGGCCATGGGCACCGACTACACGGGCTCGGGCTATAACCATAATGTGTCGTTGGTCAAGGTGAACGCTGAAACAGGTAAGAAAATCTGGAGCGTTTACAGCCTGGTGGGAGAATACAGTTCCAATCAGGGAGCCGTGGTGGCTACCGCTGACGGAGGCGCTTATGTGGTACTGAAAATGCGTCACACTGCCGGACGTCTGGGTGACGCTATCGCTTTTAAGGACGCAGCCGGAACCACTGTGACCACCAATTTCCCTAATGACGGAACCAACCGATTCTATCAGGGGCTCATCCTCAAAGTGAGTGCAGCCGGCGAGATAGAATGGTCACGCAACATCAGTGTGGACTCTGCCCCGATGCCAGACGCCACCACCGCCGTCACAAGCGAAGGAATCTACATCCAGGGCGCCCGGGTGGACGACAGCGGAAATCTGTATGTCTATGGCCGCATGGCTAAAGATCTGACTTTTGCGAAAGCCGATGGCACGACCCACAAGCTCACCTGCCAAAGCAATGTGGGCTGGAACGGTGATGCACAGAAAACGGTGGGCGACCTCTATATCGTAAAACTTGATGCCGACGGATATTACGTGAACAGCATCCAGCAGCAGGGCACCGTGACGGCAGCCCAAATCCATGACCTCGCCATAGAGGGAAACACCATCTATGCAGCGGGCTACATCGACCCGATTGACGGTAACGCGGTCTCGCTGGGAGGGAAACCGCTGCAATTAGGCAGCGTGGCAAAGGACATCGTTGTGATGTGCTGCGACACTGACTTCAGCGCCGACTGGGTGAAAGTGATTGAGAACACTGCCACAGGTGCTGCCATCAACAATCTCACCATAAACCATATCGGTGGGAACTTGTGGCTGACACTCAAAGCCAAAGGCACCTACACCGATGGAGTGAACACCCAAGAAGGCACCCTTACCCGCGACGGCATGCTCTTCCAACTGAACGATGGTGACGGTGCCTGGAAGAACTCGCTCAAGGCCGGCATCAACCAAAGCGGTTTCAATGGAGTTTTCGAGCACGGTGACTCAATCTATGTGTATGGTCACTCTCTGACGGTAGCTCCCATGGGGCTGTTTGTCAAGGCCTATGACATTAAAACACTCGAGGCCGGTTCCACCTGGCAGCTCAGCAGTTATGCGGCAGCCATCCAGAATATGGTGGTGGACGGCACGAAGTTATATGTGATGGGACGCAGCAAGAAGGGAGACTGCACCGTGGGCGACTTCACGGTTACCAATGCCAATGGATTCTACAGTTATGTGGCGGCATTCGAACTCCCCTTCACCCCCACCGCCATCGAGACCATCGATGCCGAGAAGACCGTTTCGAGCGTGGAATATGTCAACCTGAGCGGTATTCGTAGTGCTCAGCCTTTCAATGGAATCAACGTGAAGATTACCCGCTACACCGATGGCACTTGCAGCACCGTTAAGGTGATTAAGTGAAACAGACAGCGTAATAAATCTACGCCGTGAAATCGAATGAAATCCAATGTCAAAGTTGGATTTCATTTTTTTTATTTACCTTTGTAGTCCTTAATGAATATTCAAACTGAACTAACGCACCGATAACAGATGAAGAAGGTTGGAATCATTGTCGCGATGGGTAAAGAGCTTGAACTGTTGCTCCCCCTTTTGGAGAACAAACGTCAAACCACCGTCCAGGGTACCGTGTTTTACAGCGGCACGGCCGGTTCAAACGAAGTGTGTGCCATGCAATGCGGCATCGGCAAGGTGAATGCCGCTATCGGCACCCTGCTGCTTATACAACATTTTTCCCCCGATTACATCATCAATACGGGTGTGGCCGGCGGCGGTGGCAACCACGTGCAGGTGATGGATATCGTTGCGGGTGCGCAAGTGGCCTATCACGACGTGTGGTGTGGCCCCGAAAGCGAATGGGGTCAGGTGCAGGGGCTGCCACTCTATTATGAAGGTGCAGCCGATCTGCTGCAACGTCTGCCTCAACGTCCCGATGTGAAGACCGGTTTGATTTGTTCAGGTGACCGCTTCATCGACAACAAGCCCGACATCGAATCCATTCAGCGCCACTTTCCCGCGGTTCTGGCGGTTGACATGGAATCGGGCGCCATCGCACAGGTGTGCAGGTTGCGCGGCGTGCCTTTCCTGAGTCTGCGGGTAATCAGCGACTCGCCCGGTGCCAGCCACGACAACACTCGGCAGTATCTGGATTTTTGGGCCGATGCCCCGCGCCACTCGTTTGAGATAGTGAAGTCACTTATTTCCAATTTATAACGTAACAACACAACATAGACAATGAAGAAAATCGACAGTTTCACCATCAACCACACCCGCCTTAAAAGGGGTATTTACGTTTCTAGAAAAGACATCCTCCCCGGCGGAGATGTGATTACGACCTTCGATATCCGCATGAAGCTGCCTAACCGTGAGCCGGCAGTGAGCCAAAGTGCCTTGCACACCATTGAGCATCTGGCTGCCACCTATCTGCGCAATGATGAGCAATGGGGGGCGCGCATCATCTACTGGGGGCCAATGGGATGCTGCACCGGCAACTATCTGCTTATGCGCGGCGATCTCACCGGCAAAGACATTGCCGACCTTATGCTGCGCACTTTTGAATTTATCGCCAACTATGAGGGGGATATACCCGGCGCTTCCGAACACGACTGCGGCAATTACATGCTCCACAATCTGCCCATGGCCAAATGGGAAAGCCGGAAATTCGTCATTGAGGTGCTGGAGCACCTCACCGACGAGAATTTCAACTATCCGGAGTAACTGCTCCGTCCGGCTTCGGTCAATCCAACTTGAGCACGGCCAGGAACGCCTTCTGCGGCACCTGCACCGTGCCGATTTGTTTCATACGCTTTTTTCCGGCCTTCTGCTTCTCCAGAAGTTTGCGTTTGCGGCTCACATCGCCGCCGTAACACTTGGCGGTGACGTCCTTACGCACCTGCTTCACGGTTTCTCGCGCCACAATCTTCGAGCCGATGGCCGCCTGTATGGCGATGTCGTATTGCTGACGAGGGATAAGTTCTTTCAACTTTTCGCACATGCGGCGTCCCAGTGTCACGGCATTGTCCACATGGGTGAGCGTGCTCAGCGCGTCCACGGGCTGGCCGTTGAGCAGGATGTCCAGTTTAATGAGTTTTGATTCGCGGTAGCCACTGATGTAGTAGTCAAACGACGCGTATCCCTTGCTGATGCTCTTGAGTTTGTCGTAGAAGTCAATCACGATTTCACCCAGCGGGATGTTGAAGGTGAGTTCCATGCGGTTGCCGCTGATGTATTCCTGTTTCACCAGCTCGCCCCGCTTGCTGAGACACAGCGTGATGATGGGCCCCATGAATTCGCTCAGCGTGATGATGCTGGCGCTGATATACGGCTCTTCTATTCTTTCTATCAAGGTGACGTCGGGCAGTCCGGCGGGATTGTGCACCTCTGTCTCGTTACCTTTTTTGTCCATCACCTTATAGGACACGTTGGGCACCGTGGTGATTACATCCATGTTGAACTCACGGCTGAGGCGTTCCTGCACAATCTCCATGTGCAGCAACCCCAGGAAACCGCAACGGAATCCGAACCCCAGCGCCACCGATGATTCGGGCGAGAAGGTGAGCGAGGCATCGTTGAGTTGCAGTTTTTCAAGCGATGAACGCAAATTTTCAAAATCCTCAGGGTCGATGGGATACACGCCTGCAAACACCATGGGCTTCACTTCCTGGAACCCCTCGATGGCCTCCTTGCATGGATTGGCAACGTGGGTGATGGTGTCGCCCACCCTCACCTCGGTGCTGTCCTTGATGCCCGATATGATGTAGCCCACGTTGCCGGCGCTCAATTCTTTGCGCGGCGACAAGTGCAGCTTCAGCACGCCCATTTCATCAACCGTGTATTCCTTCCGGGTGTTGACAAATTTCACGAAATCGTTGGCATGTAGCGTGCCGTTGAGAATCTTGAAGTAAACAATGATGCCGCGGAACGGATTGTATACCGAATCAAATATCAACGCCTGAAGCGGCGCCGAGGGGTCGCCCTTGGGGGCGGGCACGCGTTCCACGATGGCGTCGAGTATGGCTGCCACACCTTCGCCCGTGCGTGCGCTGCAGCGCAGAATGTCGCTGGCGTCGCAGCCCAGTAATTCCACAATCTCGTCCTCCACCTCGTCGGGGTGGGCGCTGTCCATGTCTATTTTATTGATGACCGGAATGATTTCCAGACCGTTGTCGATGGCCATATACAGGTTGCTGATGGTCTGTGCCTGAACGCCCTGCGTGGCATCCACCACCAGCAGCGCGCCTTCGCAGGCGGCTATCGAGCGCGACACTTCGTAGCTGAAGTCCACGTGTCCCGGTGTGTCAATCAGATTAAGCGTGTAATGCTTGTTCTCGTGCACATAGTCCATTTGGATTGCGTGGCTCTTGATGGTGATGCCGCGCTCACGCTCCAGATCCATGTCGTCGAGCACCTGGGCCTGCATTTCCTTGCCTGCCACCGTCTGCGTGTCTTCCAGCAGGCGGTCGGCAAGCGTGCTCTTGCCGTGGTCAATGTGGGCGATAATGCAAAAATTTCTAATTGTATCCATTCGGTCTCTGTTTTTAACGGTTCAATTATAAAAAGCCAGCACAGCTATAAGCCGGGTTATGTACTCACCCCCGCAGAGGGAGCGGCGCCTGTCATTTATCTGTCCGCGCCATTGCTGACGCGGTATAGCGGTCCACCCCCCGGCAATGGACGAGCAGTCCTTAACTGCCGGTATACTTGACCTTGCAACTCACAGGTGGTGCGGCACGCTGTGTCACCACAGCGCCCGGTGGGCTCTTACCCCGCCTTTTCACCCTTACCGCACCCCGTGTACGGGCGGCGCGGCGGTTATTCTCTGTCACCTTAACCCTGCGGTCACCCGCAGCTTCCCGTTAAGAAATGTGATGCTCTGTGTTGCCCGGACTTTCCTCTCGCACCCACTTTTACGGTAACGAGCGACAAGCCGCCATGCTGGCCTTGTTAGCGCCGCAAAGTTACAAAAACATTGCCAATGACCAAAATTAACGCCCCCATCTTTTTCCAGAACACACCTCGATAGACGGGAAGTGGGTTTATTATTGCTGTCTTGTTCCGGAATCGGAAACCGCTCTAGAAATTGACTTGATCAGTAAAGAACATTTGTTTCCCGTTGTTGGATTTTTAACGCTTTTTTACTTCAACGGAGTGGCATGAGTCATATTTTTGAGTAAGTTTGCAGTCTCAAAATGTTATAGCATAATTATTACTATGAAGAAAATTCTAACCATCGCCTTGTTGCTGACCATGATGGCAGCCCCCGCCGCCATGCTGGCCCGCACCAAGAAATCGGCTCCTCGCGTAGTCTATACCGGCGAAATCGCCAAGAAAGTGGTGGGTTACAACGGCACCACTCCTCTCAACATCACGATTACCGACGGTCGTATCACCGACATCGAGGCTCTGACCAACAAAGAGACTCCCAGCTACTTCAATCGCGCCACTGCCAAGGTGTTCCCGCAGTTCATCGGCAAGACCGTGGCCCAGGCGCTCAAACTCGATGCCGATGTGGCCACCGGCGCCACCTATAGCAGCGAGGCCCTCATCAAGAACATCCAGATGGGACTCAAGAATTACCAGAAATCCGGCAACAGCCAATCCAATACTTCTCGCAAGGGCAAGTCTTCCGGCCTCAAGGCCAGAAAGTCCTCCCGCCGCTAACATAACAGCCCGGGGATAAGAATTCAAACACCCGCTTTTGCTGGCGGGTGTTTTTTTATTGTTGAAAGATTTCGGTGTCCGATTTTTTTGTGTAAGTTTGCGGAGGAAAATACCACTGACTATGAAACGATATTTTATTTTGACATTGACTGTGGCGCTGTGCGCTGCGATGGCCTCGGCCCAGTTGCGCTTTGGCGTGAAAGCGGGCATCGGGCTTAACAACATCAAGTTTGAGCAAGACGCGCTGGACGCTGACAACCGTATGGGATTTACAGGCGGTGTGATGCTGGAGTGGGAAACTCCGCTCACGGGCCTGTGCCTCGATGCTTCGGCGCTTTACACCCATCGGAGCGCTAAGTTTTTGAACGAGACCTATTTTAAACGTGATTTCATTGATATCCCGCTCCTGGTGAAAATCAAATTCCCCATCGCCGGCAACCAGAATTTCAAGCCTTTTTTCTTCACAGGCCCCGACTTTGCCATTCTGGTCAACCATGATGATGATCAGGACGATTTGTCGTTTTCCAATTTTGCCACCAGTTGGAATATCGGTGCCGGCATCGAGCTCTTCCGTCATTTGCAGTTGGCGGCCACTTACGGAATGGGCATGAACAAGTCGATTAAAGGAGCCTTCAACGATGTGAAAGACGGTGCAAGTCTGGGTGACCAAGTGAAAGGCACCGACCGTTTCTGGACCATCACCGCGGCTTATCTGTTCTGAACGCCATCGATTAATGGATAAGAAGATATATCTGGCCGGAGGGTGCTTTTGGGGCACGGAGCATTACCTGAAGCAAATACGCGGCGTGACGGCTACCCAGGTGGGTTATGCCAACGGCAACCGGCCTAATCCCAGTTACGAGGAGGTGTGTACCGGCACCACCCACGCCGCCGAAACCGTGATGGTGACCTATGACCCGGCGGTGCTCCCGCTTAAGCGCTTGCTCAATATTTATTTCAAGGCCATCGACCCCACGAGCCTGAATCAACAGGGGCCTGACCGCGGCACGCAATACCGCACAGGGATATATTACGTTGACGATGCCGACTTGCCTCTTATCCAGCAGGTGATGGAAGCACAGCAACGGTTTTACAGCGATTTGATAGAGGTGGAAGTGCTGCCGCTGGCCAACTTCTACCTTGCCGAAGAATATCACCAAGACTATCTGGTCAAGAATCCTCAGGGTTACTGCCACCTGCCGCGAGAATTATTCAAACTTGCTCGTGAAGCCAATTCCCAACGTTAGATTTTATTCCTGATGAACACACACACCACCCCCAATAATTACGATACCTCATCCACCAACGCCGAAGGAACCGAAATTCCCCGGGTGAACCAGCCATCGCTGGCATGGTGTCTCACAGTATTGATTCTGCTCATCGCATTGCTGGCATGCGCGGTCTTCATCTATCGTTCCGACAGCTTGACCGGCGCAAGCCAAAGTGTGCTTTTGTTTATGACGGCTTTCGTGTGGGCCGTGAGCATTATTCGCTATAAGACGCCATACAAACACATGGAGAACCAGTTGGGTAAGAGCATCGGCGATATCTCCCCCACCCTGTTGCTGCTCTTCATGGTGGGCGCGCTGAGTGGCACGTGGATGCTGAGCGGCATTGTGCCGTTGCTTATTGATTACGGACTCAAAATCATCAGCCCCAGTGTCTTCCTGCCTGCCACCTGCTGTATTTGCGCCATTGTGTCGGTGATGACGGGCTCGTCGTGGGCCACCATTGCCACGATTGGTGTTGCGTTGATGGGCGTGGGTCAGGCGCAGGGATTTTCCGACGGCTGGATAGCCGGTGCCATTATTAGCGGAGCCTACTTTGGAGACAAACTTTCGCCCATGAGCGATACCACCATCCTGGCCTCGTCGTCGACCGATACACCGCTTTTCACTCACATTGAGTACATGTTGTTCACCACTATACCGTCGTTGGTGATTGCGCTCATCGTGTTCTCTGTTGCCGGCGCTCTGCATGAGCCGGCCCCAGGAGCCGACACCTCGCTGGCTTTGGCTCGCAACATCGAATCCACTTATCGTTTGTCGCCATGGCTGCTCGTGGTGCCGCTCATCGTGGGATGGATGGTGTTTAAGAAACTGCCTTCTTTGGCCGTAATCGTTGCCGCCGCAGTGATGGGAGCCGTCACTGCCGTGATAGCCCAGCCGCATCTGGTGCTGCAGGTGGCTCCCCAAGGGTCGCCATTGCCCATGCTGGCAGGTTCTCTCAGCGCCTTCTTTGGCCCCACGGCGGTGGAAACCGGCAATGCCGCGCTCAATGAATTGGTTTCCACCGGTGGCATGGCCGGAATGTTAAACACCGTTTGGCTCATCATTTGTGCCATCTCCTTCGGCTCGGCCATGTATGCCTCGGGCATGTTGCAGGTGCTCACGTCGGGCATCATGCGGCTGGCGCGTGGTGCTGCCTCACTTGTGGCCAGCACTGTGGCATCCACGTTCTTGCTCAATATCCTCACCGGCGACCAGTTCCTGGCCATCGTGCTGAGTGGTCGCATTTTTTCCAACACATATCGCGACATGGGATACGAGTCGCGGTTGCTCAGCCGCTCGCTGGAAGACGGTGGCACAGTGACATCGGTGCTCGTGCCGTGGAACACATGCGGCATGACACAATCTACCGTTCTGGGTGTGAGTACGCTGGTTTATCTGCCCTTCTGCGTTTTCAATTACGTCTCACCCCTTATGTCGGTTCTGGTGGCCGCGTTGGGCTATAAAATAGTGAAGCCAAAGAAATCCACCACCCCTTAAAACTCCACAGGTATCAGCAGTTTCACACCTATGTTCCGCCCCATGTTGCACACCCCTCTGAATCCGGTAACCATATTCCTATCGGCGTATTTGAGGCGGCTCAGGTGGCTTTGATATGCCTTGTTGAGCAGGTTGGTGCCCGTGAGATACACCGATGCCACACGACGTCCGTTCCATTTCACATCGGTACCCACGCTGGCGTTGAGCAGCGCGTAAGCGGGCGTGGCGGTTTCGGTGCCCCCTTCTGCGTAGTAGTGGTTCTGGCGCAGGAAAGTTTCCACCTCCACCGAAGCATACAGATTGTTGAACAGGTTACCGTCGCGAATGATGTCGTAGCGCAGGTCGCTTGTCCAGCGCGGCGCCGGTGTCATGGGTAGCCAGCGACAATCTCTCGGCTGGTGCAGCAGGCGTGCGTTCACGTAACCGAAGGTGTTTTCAAAATGCAACGGTTCCACCATATGCAAGTCGATGCTTACCTCCCCACCCCACAGACGGGCTTCCCCGCTGGTGTAATGATAGGTGTCGTAGCCATCGGTGATGACGTCGGCCAGTTTCTCAAGAAAGATGTAGTTGTCAATGAGGTTGACAAAGAGTGACACTTGTGCCGACACCACCGCCGACGAAAAATCCCACCCCAGGTCGAACTGCCAGCTATACTCCGGGGCGAGTTCTTGGTTGCCGACTTCGTAGCGCAAACTTCCTTCATGCACACCGTTAGAGGCAAGTTCACTCATGTTTGGAGTGCGGAATCCGCGTGAGGCGTTGGCGCGCACATCCATCTGGTCTGTCACATGGAGCACTGCACCCACGCTTCCTGTCACACCATTGAAATGGCGTGTGAAATCGACGAATCGGTCATCCAGCGCCCTGCTGTGCAGGTAGCGGTGGTCGAAACGCAATCCACCGCTGAGCGACCACTTGGACAATTGTCGGCTCAGGGTGGCATACATCCCTATGTCGAAAAGGCTGTAGGCCGGTATCAGATATTCGTCGCCCAGGTTGAGCGATCGCTGCCACATGCCGTTTACGCCCGTTGCCAGCGACCATTCACGCAGGTCGGTCTGCACATAGCGTGCGTCATAGTTCACGGTGTGGAGTTTGAAATCAAGGCCCGGTTCGCAGGCGCTTTCAACGTGCTCTTGCCGTCGGTTCTGCTGATATCCCAGCAACAGCTTCACGCTACCGGGACCCGCATAGAACGAATTGTCAATTGTGGCTTTGTAGTGGTGTATGTGTTGGAACGGCAGTTGCTTGTGATAGGTTTTGTCATCATAGGCATCGTCTGGGCGCACCAGTTCACCCGTGGCGGTGTCACGCTCGCCTTCCACAATACCGGGAATCAGGTGGTAGTAACTGAGTTTGAGATGGCTGTAGCCCCAGCCTCGGTTCAGCCCAAGCATGCCCGAGGCGGCCCGCTCGTGGAATTGCGACCCCGGCACGTAGCCGTCGCGCTTGTTCTTATAGGCATGGGCAAGTTTTTCGCTATAGCGGGCATCCCACAGGATGCCGTGTTTGTTGCCCGTGAAATCAATGGAATAGTCTATCAAACCGTTGTTGCTTTGGTATTCGGTGGCAAGATTTAGCCGCATCTTTCCTTGTGGCATCACGGGCTGGCCGTGCAACACCACCACCCCCGCCATGGCGTCGGAGCCATACATCAGGCTGGCGGGACCTTTAAGTATCTCGGCCGAACCCACCGTCTGGGCGTCAACTTCCAGACCGTGCTCATCGCCCCATTGCTGACCCTCCTGACGAATTCCATCGTTTACCACGGCCACTCGGTTATGCCCCAACCCGCGTATCACAGGCTTGGAAATGGCGCCGCCCGTGGTGATTTGTGCCACGCCAGGCTGATGTGCCAGCGCATCAACGATGTTGGTCGATGCCATGCTTTCCAGTTCACGTTGTGTCACCACCGACACCGGCGAGGGTGAATTGCGCAGTTGGGACTGTCCGGTGAAGGCTGTTACAACCACTTCGTTCATCATGGCGTTACTTTCCTTCATTACAAAGTCAAGTTCTCTCACGTTGCGCAGGTCCACGGTTTCCACAATAGTTTGGTGGCCCACATAACTCACCTGCACGGTCGTCTTTATTTGTGGCAGCCCTTCCATCGCATAGCGGCCGTCGGCATCGGTGATAGTGCCGTTTTTGATTTCAGGCAAAAATATCGTTACACCGGGCAAGGCCTCACCGTTTCCGGCATGGGTTACTTGGCCGCTAAGCGTCGCTGTTTGTGCTACGGCAAGTGCGGTTGACACCACGGCCAACAGCACCCATACAATAAGTTTTTTCATTTTCTGGGTTGTTTGATGATTTGTTATGGATAAAAAGATGTGTGTTAAATACTTTCTTCCATAACAAACGGCGGCGCACGCAGCAGGACACTGCCGGCCCAGAGGCCGGGCAAGGTTTCGGCAGGCAGGGCTTCGGCCACAGAGGGCGGTGACGTGACGGCTCTGGTGGTTGCGGCCTGGCACATCTCATAGGACGTTTTGTTGAATTGGCACACCGGGCACAGATGGTGAATGTTGACCGCCGACAGATGGCTGGAATGAACGGTGTGGTGCACACACTGTTGGCACACCTGCTGTGGCGCCAACTTGTGAACGTGCAGCGAAGTCACCGCCACAGCCTGCATCAGCACAAGCATCAGCACCCACGCCATCCATATTTCCTTACGACTCACTTTCATCACCCTGCAAATTCAGCGTGTCAGTTCTTGATGCCGTGGCAGTCCTTGAAGCGCTTACCGCTGCCGCATGGACATGGTTCGTTGGGGGCGACTTTGAAGAAAGGCATTATGCCGTGAGGCAAGCCGACGAAAGGCGATGCATCTTCCGTGGGCATGTTAAGGTGAGGCATACCGCCTACTGGGGGGGTCAGTCGGCACGGGGTGTCTGTGGTCATGACCTGTTGTTGGAAAATCCGGGCGGGGGTGTGGCCTTTGAGTTCCCAGCGGGGAGTGTTGTTCAAATAGTTGACCAGTTCTTCAAGTACCTTGTTGTATTTTTTCTCGCTCATGCGGCGATAATATCCGCCCCAATGGATGATATCGGTCATTTTAGCCAGCACCTGTGCGGAAGACAAAATCTGTGCCTGCGACCAAATCACCACCAAAATGGCTTGTATCTCATCGTCAGGTATCTTCGCATCACGCATGGCCTTGACGAATGTATTTGTGTCCTTGTTTGGTAATTGCGGCATAATCAGATCACCGGCTCGGCGCAGTGTGTTGATGTCGAACTGCACATAGTCCAGTGAGTCGTGTTTTCTCATCTTTTGCAACACTTCTTGCTCATCATCGCAGAAGAAAGAATAGAAAACAATGTCGTCTGGCTTGCTGCCGGTGATGGCCAGCACGTTGGCCATAGCCGATTCTTCCATCAGCATATCCACGATGTTGCCGCCATCGTCTTCCACCGACAACGTCTCGCGGAAGATTTGCTTCATCTGGCTCTTGGTGAGAACGCCGTATAGATTGAGGGCGCCTGCCATTATTTGTTCAAACGCAAACCGCGGTGCGTTACCTAGATAGTCTTGAGCCTCTTTCACATGAGGAGCCATGGCTTGCAGCAAGTCGTCTGGCATGCTGTAGTAGTCGTATAACTCATTTTCATCGTCTATGTCAAGCGTGGCCAGGCACAGGTCGGCGAGCAAGCTGCAGGCTCCGTTGCTCAGAACCCGCAGGGGCTTGTTTTCGGGCAATTGTGCCACCATTTTCTCAATCAGCACCAAGTCGTTCAGCGGCAGTTGATTGAGCACATCGAGCGGTTTGGCCAGCACTCGGTTGACAAATTTTCGGCGAATCGATGCTGGGGAAATGTTTTCAGAATCCTCCTTTTTTGCCAAATCTAACGTGAAGAAGGCCTCCAACACATAATCGAAATCGCTGTCTTTCACCAATTGGGACAGCTTTGCGTATTTGTTGGTTTTCATTTCCATATCGCGATTTTACGGTCGAGAATTATTCAGGCGTCGATAGGTTTTTGATAGCAGCGGCGGCGCTTGCCCATGGTGGGGTTCATGGCTTTCCACTGCGATAGCTCCCTCACGTTGGTTTCAAGTTGCGGTCCGGTTTCGGCACATGTGAATCCGTAGCTTCGGTAGATGGGGAACAAATCCTCAAAGAAAAGGGCGTTCACTCCTTTTCCCTGCAGATCGGGGCGCACTGCGATGAGCAGCATTTCGGCTTTTTGCTCGCGTTTCCACTTCAGTCCGCCCAGCAGGTGGAACCATCCTATAGGCCACATTCGACCTCCACTCTTGCGGAGCGCGTGCGACATACTGGCCATCGTCACCGCCACACCCACCAGCTCACCTTGGGCGTTCTCTACCAGAGGCATGATTCGTTTGTCGACCAGTGGCAGGAATTCCCGTGTGAACTGTTCAATCTGGCGGTCGGTGAGTTCACTGAAGCCAAACAGCGGGCTGTAAGTCTCGTTGAGCAGGTGGAAAATCTTCTTGTCGTAGCCCTCGCGTATGATTTCACCGTTGGTTACCTTGCGCACCCGCAGCCCGAAATGCTCCCTCACAAAGCGAGCCACCCGCACGTATCGCTCAGGCAACTCTTCTGGAATCCGCACCATGATTTGCAACCAGTCGGCCGCCTTGGTGAACCCCATTCGCTCCATGTGTTGCGGATAGTAGGGCAAGTTGTAGTTGGTTACCATCGACCCTATTTGGTCAAAGTCCTCCACCAGCATACCTTCTTTGTCAAAGTCGGTGATTCCCAGCGGACCCACCACCGTGTCCATACCGCGTTCTTTGCCCCACTGAGCCACCGCATCCATCAATAATACCGACACCTGCGGGTCATCGATAAACTCAATGAAACTGAAGCGAACCCACTTCACGTTCCATTTGGCATTTGCGCTGCGGTTGATGATGGCCGCCACGCGTCCAACGGTGCGCCCCGAATCATCTACCACCACAAACGGCTGGATTTCACTGTGTTCGAGACCCGCGTTCTTCCGTGGGTCGAAGGTGTTGCGCACATCGCTCTCTAAGTCAGGCACGTAGTAGTCGTTACGATAGTATATGCGTCTGGGCAGTTTCACGAACTCCCGCATGTCGCGTTTGTTCTCAACCTTCTTCACAGTATAATTCATAATTAGCCGTATCTTCTCATTTATCTTGAAAAAACAAAATTACAAAAAATCTATATTCTGACAATGCTACATCACGCCTTTTTATGTTCACAAATGCTTATGTGGCCTCTGCGGAAGCGGTTATTGTAGCGAACAAAACGATTAACAACATGACCAACAATGCATATAATACCACCATTATCAGGGTGATAAGCAGTGTCCTCCAAATCGTAGGCCATAGTTTCAAGCCGTAGAGTTGCCGATAGTCGTAGACAAGTACAACCGGCACCAGCCAAGAGAACACCGCGTATGGGAATACCCCCGTTGAGATGATTTTAAACGTTAGCAGCGAGCACAAAAAAGCTAACATCAGAAATTGGCTGTTGATGTAGATTTGCGCAATAAATGTTTCCGTCATGTTGTATTGGGATTTCTTTCGGAATACAAACCAGACCGCAAGCGTGACCATTATGTTTTGCAGCAAAACGCGGTAGAGGTCGTGTGCGTCCAGAAACGTTATCGCATTACTAAGTAATAAGGAAAAACTATGGTATGGTGCGTCACTTGTATCTTTGGCAAATTTTTGAATACTCTCAACAAAGTCCATGCCGGGAATGTCCACAGGGAAGTGCGAGACCCACGCGAAAAACGAGAAAAGAATCAACAGCACGGCCATGAGTTTGAAGGGCGGGAAAAAATTGAGATGATGCCCTCCCAAATAATCTCTAATCATGTACCCCGGCCGCAACAGTAGGTCGCGCATCGTGAGGAAAATGGAGCGCTGCCCCAGCCCCCAGATGTCGAGAAAACCGCGCACAGCGCTTTTAAATGTGAAGCGTTCCCAATTGGCAGCCGTGCCGCACTGTGGGCACTGACGCCCCATGTAATCACAGCCGCAGTGACTGCATTGGTGCTGCGACACATCGGCAACGGGCGGTAGCGTGGGCCGTTGCCTGCGGCGGTCGAAGCGCAGCACCCAGGCTTTGCAGTCGCGTAATCGTCTAACAATGCGGTTTGACGATTTAATCATCTGTGTTGTTAAATTTTTGCTTTAAAAAGAGTGATTCAACACGCTGTCGTTGACTGGAAAAGTGAAGAAAATGTCACTATATGGATTGTCGTGCAGAGTAAAATGCCACCACTCGCTGTCGTAAGGGTCGAAGCCGGCATCGGTCATTACCTGGCGCAGGTACATACGGTTGGCAATTTGTTCCTTGGTGAGTCCGTGTTCAAAGAATGAGTGCGACCGCTCGCCAAAGAAGTCAAACGTGCCGCCCATGTCCACATCGCTGGCGGTGCGCATGTCCCACAGGGTGAGGTCCACAGTGCTGCCGTGGGTGTGGCCCGACTTCAGAGCTACGTACTCAGGGAAAAGGCTCAGTTTCTCCAGATTGGGATAGAAGTAGCGTTTCATGGTGGTGTCGGTGGTGTGCGACCAGCGCACGAAATGGTCCACCGCCTGCTGCGGACGGTATGCGTCCCACACCTTGAGGCGGTAACCGTCGCGCATCACCCGCTCGCTCACCTGACGTAACGCTTGAGCAGCCTCGCGGGTAATGAGCGCGACAGGTTGCTCATAGCCGTCAATGCGGGCGCCCACAAAATTGTAGGTGCTGTAGTAGCGCGTTTCCACCAGCACGTCGGGCACCTCTTTGGCCAAGTTGACAAATCCCGAGGCATCGTTGGCCTCTGTTGATCGCCGGCACATGCAGTCATCCATTGCCGCGGCAGCACAAGACATAATTGCCACGGCACACAAAATCAGTAAGCCTGTCTTTCTCATTGTAATTGTTTGGTTTGTTGCGGCACAAAATTACACATTTTTCACATTAAACCCTTCTATTCATGCAGAAAAGTTATTATTTTTGCATTCACATCACCATAATGCCGACTACTATGAAACGAAAACGATACCAATTGCTGGCGCCGCTGCTGATGAAGAATCTGCAAAAGCGGCACTATGACGCATACTACTGCCCTACCGCCGCCGACATTCGCGACAAAGTGAAAGCCTTGATGCCCGCAGGCAGTTCGGTTTCATGGGGCGGCAGCGAAACCATCCGCAAAAGCGGTGTCACCGCCATGCTGAAGCAGGGCGGCTACGTTGTTTACGATCGCGACGAGGCCACCGATGAGCAGGAAAAACTGGCCATCTATCGCAAGGCCTTTGAGTGTGACTATTATCTGACCAGCGTGAACGCCATGAGCCAAGACGGCGTCATCATCAATATAGATGGCAACGGCAATCGTGTGGCGGCAATCACCTGGGGCCCCACCCATGTGATTCTCATTGTAAGCATGAATAAGGTTTGCCCCGATGTGGACACCGCCATCAGACGTGCCCGCAGTGTCGCCGCACCAACCAACATGATGCGTTTCGACACGTTGCGCACACCCTGCAAAATCGACGGGACATGCCATGATTGCCTGTCGCCTGACAGCATCTGCAACTACATCAGCCTGCTGCGCATGTCTCATCCCGCCCATCGGCACATCGTCCTTCTCACCGACGAGGACCTGGGGTATTGAATTTCGGATTCGGTTATTCCTTTTTTTCAGAGCCCCAACGACCGCGTTGGCGCTCTGACATCTTTGCTTCCGAAGGATTGTCCTGCGGAACCCACAACTGCGGGTGGTGCAACTCTTGCGGCATGTATTCTTGTTTTACGAAATGCCCGGGATAGTCGTGGGCATACTTGTAGTCTTTCCCATAGCCCAATTCTTCCATGAGTTTAGTGGGAGCGTTGCGCAGGTGCAGCGGCACCGGGGCATTGCCGGTTTGCTCCACCAGTTGCTGGGCGGCGGCAATGGCCATGTAGGCGCTGTTGCTCTTGGGGCTGGTGGCCAGATAGATGGCACATTCGCTCAGTGGGATGCGGCCTTCGGGCCAGCCTATCTTATTGATGATGTCGAAGGTGGCGTTGGCCAGCAGCAACGCATTGGGGTTGGCCAGGCCGATGTCCTCCGCCGCAAGGATGCACAGACGGCGTGCGATGAATTTGGGGTCTTCACCGCCGGCAATCATGCGTGCCAGCCAATAGACGGCGGCATCCGGGTCACTGCCCCGTATCGACTTGATAAAGGCTGAAATGATGTCGTAATGCATCTCCCCTCCCTTGTCAAATGCCAGGGGATTCTGCTGTAACCGCTCGGTGACGATGTCATTGGTAACCACAAACGGTTCTCCCTTGCCCAATGACTGCATAATCAAATCCAGTATGTTGAGCAGTTTGCGGGCGTCGCCGCCGGCATAGCGCAACAGGGCCTCTGTCTCCTCCACCCGCACCTCGCGTCCCTGAAACATCTTGTCGGTTTTCACCGCATGCTCAAGCAGGTGTAACAGGTCGTCATGGTCGAGAGGGTTAAGTACATACACCTGCGCCCTTGAAAGCAGCGGCCGGATTACTTCAAACGATGGATTCTCGGTGGTGGCGCCTATCAGCGTGACAATGCCCTGCTCCACCGCCCCCAGAAGCGAGTCCTGCTGCGACTTGTTGAAGCGGTGAATCTCATCGATAAACAAGATGGGGCGACCCTTGGTAAACATGCTTCCCGCATCGGCCTTGCAACGGTCGAGCACTTCGCGTACGTCTTTCACACCGCTGGTGACGGCGCTCAGCGTATAGAATGGCACCTGGGTTTGTGTGGCGATGATACGGGCGAGCGTGGTCTTGCCCACACCGGGAGGCCCCCACAGAATGAACGACGATATATTGCCGCTCTCAATCATGCTGCGTATCACGGCCCCGGGGCCCACCAGATGCCGCTGGCCCACATAGTCATCGAGTGTGTGCGGCCGTAGCCGCTCGGCTAAAGGTTGATAAATCATAACATTTATTTTGTGCGAAATTACAAAAAAACACATGACAAAGACAAATATTTTTTTTATTTTTGCAAGAACTAACAAGGAATAGATATGATAAAATTACTCGCTACTTCCGACTGGCATCTGGGAAATGTGTTTCATAATCAAGACCGCACTCTGGAGTTCCGGCACTACCTGCATGATTTCCTTCTGAAACTTATCGATGAGCATCGGCCCGACGGCTTGCTTGTGGCAGGTGATGTGTTCGACACCCGCAACCCCTCGCCCGACATACAGCGCCTCTATTACGATTACCTGTGTCAACTGCATGATTGCTATCCTGCTCTGCAAATTATCGTAATCGCCGGCAATCATGACGCCCCCAGCCGCCACACCGCCAAGCGGAAACTCCTCGGGTTGGCCAATGTGCATTTGCGCGCTTTGGTGGAACAAGATGTGAAGCAAGGCAAGCCTGACTATGCCGATTGCGTTATCACGGTGAATGGCAACGAGAGCGGCGAACGCCTCAATGTGGTGGCGGTGCCCTATTTACATCCGGGCGATTATGAACGCATTGGAAACAATTACGAGAATAACGTGCGCAATTTCATAGACAATGCTCTTGCCAAGGCACGTGAGGCCGATCCCGAAGCCCCCATCGTGCTCATGGCCCATCTTTATGCCACAGGTTCACTGCTCAACAAGACATACCGGGGAATGGCGGGAGGAAGTCAGCAGGTTGATGTGGGAAACTTGAACCGTGAAATAGCCTTGGGCGTATTCGGGCACATCCATCATCCGCAAACCATAGGCGGGCACTGGAATATGCGCTATGTGGGCAGCGCCCTGCCAATGTCGTTCAGCGAGGTGGGCTCAAGTCATGGTGCAGAACTCTATACTTTTCGCGGCGGACGGCTCACGCCTGATGATATCAAACGATTTGAATACCAGCCCTTGCATTCGTTGGCCGTTATTGAGGCTGATGACGGAGCGCCTTTGCCACTGAAACAAATAGAGAAATTGATTGCTTCATTGCAAGCGGCCCCGCAAGTTGGCAAGACGAACTCACCCTACTATAAAGTGGTGGTCAAAGCCGAGGATTGCGATGATTCAACCATCAGGAAACTTGATACGGCATTCACCAACCGCAACGGAATTTTATGCGTGGTGCAGAAAGGAAGCGCAGCCGTTTCGGCCGACATCCGGCCTGAGGATAATCCTGCCGTTGATTTCTCGAGCATACAGAATTTAATCAACGACCCGATGAGTGTGCTTGAAAAGCGTTATGAGTCGGTGAGCGGCGCACAACTCAACAGCACCCAGCGAGAATTGCTGCAGCAGGCCATTGACGAAGCCCGTGTCTCGCTTAACAACAATTAAAGTTCAACAATCTAAGCCAAGCGATGAAACTGATATCCCTTGAATTCCAGAACATAGCCTCCTTTAGCGACAAAGTCATCATCGATTTTGAAGACGCTCCCCTCAAGCACGCCTCCATTTATGCCATCGTGGGCGAAACCGGCAGTGGAAAATCAACCATTCTCGATGCCATCAGTCTGGCGCTGTACGGTGACGCGCCACGCTTTAACAACGGTACCAGGAATAAGGTGAAAGTGTATATGGGTGGTGAAACAAACGAATCGCCCAACGACCCGCGCAACATCATGCGGCGCGGGAGCAAAGAATGCCATATTAAACTCGCGTTTTCAAACAACGGCGTGACCTACCATGCCTCTTGGAGCACATCACGAAGTCGTAAGAATTTTGGCGCCACCGAGAGGTCGCTTGTGGTTGTCAACCCAGACGGAACCGAGAAAAACATCGTAACGATTTCCAAAGGGGGCATCAAACCTCTCACGGACCCTAAATTCGAGGAGGCGGTCGGTCTCAATTACGAACAATTCTTACGCACCATCCTTCTTTCGCAAGGCGAATTCGCCAGTTTCCTGAAAGCAGAAGATATACAGAAAGCGGAAATACTGGAGCAAATCACCGGCACACAGATTTATCGCGCAATCGGGGAGAATATTTCCAAGCACAATAAAGAAGCCAAAGAACAACTTGAGAACGTGCGGAATGAAATCAACGCTTTTGCCCAAAACAAACTTGAAGATACCGAACTGCAAAGTGTTACCGATGAGTTGTCGCAACTCAAGAATAAGTTCCATGAAATAGAGGATCATATCAAGAAAGTCGAGCGTGCCAGTGATTGGCTTGCGCAAAAACAGGACTGCGAATCCAACATCTCGAAGGAAAAAACCAATTACGACCAGTTGAAAGTGAAATGGGACAATTGTGCACAAGCCCGCTTTCAACTTGCCACACACGACCTGCTGCAGCAAAACGCGGGAGAGCAATTCGCGAAATACAAGAATGCCAAGCAACAAATGGAGCAAGCCGAGATATCATTGGAGAAAGCGAAAAACGAGCGGCAGCGACTTGAGGCCGTCAAAGCAAGGAAATCACAATTGTATGACAAACTGGTGGAAAAACTCCTGCAGGCCCAAACCAAAACCAATGACGCAAAACCCAGAATCCAGGAAGCGCGGCGGCTCAAGACCCAGATGAGCGAAGTGCGGAAAGCGCTCGATGAAAAAACAGAACAAAAAAATGTGTATGAGCGCCGTAAAACCCAGGCCGAGGAAGATATCAAGGCCAAGCAATCGGAGTTGCAATTGAAACAAGAAACGCTCGGCAAAGCCCGGAGTGAGTTTGAACCGCTGAAACGGCACGCCGCAATGGTGGCTCATGCCAACGGTCTTGAGGAAATACTCAAGAACCTCAAGCGTCAGCAAAATGAATTGAGGGATAAGCAAGGCGTCATCCAATCCTGCAAGGACAAGCTAAACACCTTCAATGCTCGAAGTGAAAAACTGAAAGCAACGAGGGATCAAGCCATAGCTCACGCATGCTGCCGATGCGAGCATCTCAAGCAAATTATTATTCAGGAAGATGATGATGCTCAGCAATGCGAACGTTTGGAATCGAAACTGAAGGCAGAGTTGGATGCCTATATGCAAATGGCTAACGAAACCGTAGAAGGATTGCGTTCCCTGCTCACCGAGGGGCAGCAATGCCCGGTTTGTGGCTCGACGGAGCACCCGCTGACCGATGGTAAAATACTTGAGGAGGTTGATGCAAAACTGCGTGCAAAAGTGCAAAGCAAGAAAAAAGAGTGTAAAGATAACGGCAACAAACTCTCCAAACTCAACAACAGCCTGAGTGAACACAGAAATGAACAAACCTTGCTCAAGGCAACGCTTGAGCGGTATGATTACACACATCTGTCGGAAGCCTGCCCTCCAAATGAAGGAGGTGAGCCGATTTCTTCCGAGCAACTATGCGACCGCATCAACAAGACTGTCGCCTCTCTGGATAAATTAACACAAGAAAAAACACTTCTCCAGGCCAACTTGCACGCGGCTGTCACCAACGAGCAGAAGCTGAGCAATGAAATCCGGGAATCCATGGCCAGAGCGGTTCCTATGATGTCCATCGATTCCTGGCAAGAACTTTGGAAGAATGACTGTGACCAGGTAATCAAGCGGTTGGCAGAAATTACGGAACAATATGAATCATTAACAAAAAACATCGAAGATTCAGAGACGGCAATCAGTGGTCTGAATCTGAGCATCACGCATTTGAAAACGAACCTCGGCAACTATGAAAAAGATGTGGAAAAAGCTGAAAAATCATGCGAAGACGAGAGCAAGCGCCTGAACGGGCTCAGAGAACAATTTGATGAAGTGCTCGATGGCAAAGACCCGGACGAGCTTGAGAAAGAACTCAACGTATCGCTTAAGTTATGCGAGGATAATGCAAAATCCCAAATGATTGATTTGGAAAATGTCAGGCTGGACCTCACCACCCTCGATGGCTCTATTAAAAAGCTGATGGAACTCATTGGCGATAATCAAGATGTGCTCAAAGAACTGCTCCCGGTGCTTCACGACACTGTTTCCACAGTGGAAGGGCTCGGCATTGATGAGAAAGCCGATTTCCTGGCCACGCTGGAGCAATACCTAGGCTCTGATAAAGACTGGCTGGGAGAGCGTGCTCAGATTGACAAATTGAAAAGCGAGATTGACGCCTCAACAAGCAAACTCGCCGTACACCAGGAAACCTTTTCCAGATTAAACCTCAGCGAAGACCGCACCGAACTTACCGCCGACGCTCTGCGCGATAAACATCAAGAACTCTCGGCCCATAAAGAGGATTGGGACAGAAAAGTAAAGGAGAAAGAACGTATTATCAACATCCATAACCAGGCCGTCAGCAATATCGGCGACCGCCAGCAGGCTTTCGATGCCGCACAAGAGAATTGCAAGAACTGGTCGGGGTTGTACAAGTATTTGGTTGGTGAGCAATCGGGAATCAAGGCCGTGTTGCCTGCACAAGTAACCACGCTGAGCCTACTCGTCAACCAAGCCAATCTGCAGCTTCGACACATGACGCAGCGGTATTCCATCAGGCAGTTCCCTAACTCTCTCACGCTTCAAATCATCGACCATGAGCAGGGTGATACCGAGCGTTTCGTCAACAGTTTGTCGGGTGGAGAAACGTTTATCATCAGTCTCTCTCTGGCTCTGGCCTTGAGTCAGATCAGCAGCAACAATGTGCGTTTTGACGATATTTTCATCGATGAAGGATTCGGCACCCTGAGTGATGATGTGCTGTCAACCGTCATCAATGCCTTGAGCAATCTCAACGACATCCAGGGCAAGCAGGTGGGTGTTATCAGTCACACCGAGCAGATGCGCGAACGAATACCGGTGCAGATACACGTCAACAAGACGGGTGTTGACGGCCGTAGCACGATCACCGTCACCGATATGGCAGCCATGTAGTGAACGTTTTACATTTCCATGCAAAAAGTAGCGGCCGTTGGTAAGCGCTCGCTACTTTTTGCATGACTTCGTCTCCGATTTCGGTGTCAAAATATGATTGGCTGGCAAACTTTTGAACTAAAAAACCTTGAAATTTCCATAGTCGGTAAAAAAAAACTATCTTTGTAGGTTGAAATTACCAGACAACATCAACCTAACACATTATAAAAACGTTTTTATGAAAATTTTAAAAGCTACAACAATCGCTCTGGCTACTGGCCTGATGCTCACATCGGCCCAGTGCGGCGGTGGTGAAAACACCACCGGCAAAGCCACCGAAAAAGTCAAAACCGAGAAAATGGGAGAAAAACAAAAATTCACCCCTGAATTGCTCAATTCGCTGGGACGCGTCAGCGAACCGCAAGTGTCGCCCGATGGCAAGAAAGTGCTTTACGGCATCACTTACTATGATATTGAGAAAAACAAAGGCAACCGCGACCTGTGGGTGATGGACATCGACGGCCAAAACAACAAGCAAATCACCAACACGCCCAACAGCGAGAACAACGCCGTGTGGATTGAAGGTGGAAAGAAAATCGCCTTCCTTTATAAAGAAGACGGCGAGGGCAAAACGCCACAAATGTGGGTCATGGACGCCGATGGCGGCGGACGCACCTGCGTGAGCGACGAGGCCGAGGGTATTGATGGCTTCAAATTCTCGCCCAACGAAAAAGAGGTGGTCCTCATCAAGCAAGTGAAATACGGCATGACTACCGCCCAAGACCAATACCCCGACATGAAAAAAGCCAACGCCCGCATCATCGATGACATGATGTACAAGCATTGGGACGAGTGGGTGACCAGCGTGCCCCACCCCTTTGTGGGTCACTTCGACGGCACCAAGGTGGGCAAACTCACCGATGTGCTCGAGGGTACGCAATATGAATCGCCCATGAAACCATGGGGCGGAGTGGAGGAACTGGCCTTCACCGCCGACAGCAAAAGCCTCATTTACGTGTGCCGCAAAAAGACGGGCATTGAGTATGCCATGAGCACCAACAGCGACCTGTATAAATTTAACATGGAGACCGGTGAAACCGAGAATCTCACCGAGGGAATGATGGGCTATGACAACATGCCCGTGGTGAGCAAGAGCGGAAAAATCGCCTGGATTTCGATGGAGCGCGACGGCTACGAAGCCGACAAGAACCGCATCTTCATGATGGACGAGAACGGCAAGAAGACCGACCTCACCGCCAACTGGGACTACAGTGTGGACGCCATCGCTTGGTCACCCGATGAAAAATATATTTACTTTGAGTGCCCGTTCCAAGGCACCGTGCCTTTGTTCCGCATGGAAGTGGCCACGCAGAAAATCGATACTGTGGCCGCCGGCGACTTTGACTACGAGGGCATGGAATTTGCCGGCAACGATATGCTGGTGCTGTGCCGCCACAGCTATAAAACGCCTAACGAAGTGTTCAGCGTGAAGATGGGCGAAGAGCCCAAGCAACTTACCCACGTCAACGACGAGATGATGGCCTCGCTGGGCGATATCACCGTGCAAAAAGTGATGGTGCCCACCACCGATGGCAAACAAATGACCACCTGGGTAGCATTCCCGCCCAACTTTGACAAGACAAAGAAATATCCCGCCATCCTCTTCTGCGAGGGAGGTCCGCAATCGCCGGTGAGCCAATTCTGGAGTTACCGCTGGAACATCCGCATCATGGCCGACAACGGCTACATCGTGATTCTGCCCAACCGCCGCGGTCTGCCGGGCTTCGGCACCGAGTGGAACGAACAGATCTCGGGTGATTACGGTGGCCAGAACATGAACGACTATAAGAGCGCCGTTGATTACATGAAGAAGGAGCCTTATGTGGACGGAGAGCACATCGGTGCCGTAGGTGCCAGTTACGGCGGCTACAGCGTTTATTTCCTGGCCGGCAACCACGAGAATCGCTTTGCCTGCTTCCTGGCCCACGCCGGAATCTTCAACCTGGAGGCTCAGTATCTGGAAACCGAGGAGATGTGGTTTGTCAACTTTGACTTGTGCGGCCTCACCGCCGACCAATACAAGGACGGCGGCTTCTGGAACAAGGGCAACGCCACGGCCCAGAAATCATTCCAGCAGGCCAATCCCAAAAATTACGTGCAGAATTGGAACCGTCCCATCATGGTTACAGCCGGCGAGAAAGACTACCGCATTGTCTTCACACAGGCCACACAGGCATTCAATGCTGCCAAAATCAAGGGCTTGCCTGCTCGCATGGTGCTCTTCCCCGACGAGAACCACTGGATTCTGCAACCCCAGAACAGCATTGTGTGGCAACGTGAGTTCTTCAACTGGCTCGACACATGGCTGAAGCCCGACAGCGAAGCTGCCAAGCGCTACAAAGCCGTGCAGGATTCCATAGCCAAGCAGAACCCTAACCCGCTGGGTGCTAAAGCTCCCCAGACGGCTCCCGCCGCCCAGACCAAGTAATCATTCATCACAAAGCACAGACCTGACGAGAGACCGCTTGCCAGGTCTGTGTTTTTTATCAATGAACACCGCAACTATGAGAAGAATCAATCTGCTGCTGCTCATCGCCATATTATGCGCCATACAGGCATACGCATGGAAACCCCTGATTGTGGGGCACCGTGGCTGCATCCAGGGAGTTGAGAACACTGTGGAGGCATTCCGCAACGGCGTGGATCTGTTCCATTGTGACGGACTGGAATGCGACGTGCGCGTAACCTCCGACGGCGCCTACGTCATCAGCCATGATGAAACCACCGAACGGCTGGGCGGCTCACTCACCGTGGCCACCAGCACGCTGGCACAACTGCAAGCCGAGCCACTGACGCAAACACGACGAGGCGTAACCTACACAGGCCATATCTGCACCGTGGCCGAATACCTCGACATCTGTGTGGAGAAAGGGGTGTTTCCCGTCATTGAACTGAAATGGTCAACCGGTATCAACAACAACGACATGAGCAACTTTGAAGGGTTGGCGCGTTTGATTGACGAAAAAGGCCTTACCGGTAAAGCCATTATCCTCACATCAATGCAGCAGTCGCAGGAGTATGTGCGCACTCATTTTCCCGAACTAAGATGCCAGTGGCTGTGCAACGCCAACTGGCAGGGGAAGGAAGACTGGTGCCAACGTTTCTCACTTGACCCCAGCATCTCGGTAGGCAATTATGACGCCGAAACCGTGAGAAATTTTCACAAGCGCGGTCTGCGGGTTGGCACCTGGGTAATCGACACAGTGACAGATTACGAGAAATGTGCCGCCATGGGCGTGTATATGGTTACGACCAACTCACTGATTGCCACCGAACTGCCAGAAATACAACCCGTTGATTGGGACGAATAAACGAAATCGCGAGCGTCATGACCACCGTCACCGAAAAAACAGCCAGCATCGCCCTGGACGACTACATGGCCAGATACCGCAACGTGCGGCGATTTCTGGAATACTGCAAGCAATGTCCCCGCTATGGCAACCTGTGGTGTTGCCCGCCCTTTGACCACGACATTGATTTAAGCGGTTATAATCAGGTGCTACTCATCGGCACCACTATCCACTTCGACGATGCCACGCGAGCGGCCTGTCACACCCCCGAGGAAAGCAACGCCACCGCCAAACAAAGCATCGACGAGGTGTGGAAAGACTTGCTGCCACGCCTTTACCAACTTGAGCGGTCACACCCCGGCAGTCGCTGCTTCACCATACAGTGCCGGTTGTGCGGCAAGCAAGACTGCACCCGCCCCCAGGGACTGCCCTGCCGGCATCCCGGCAAATTGAGAAATTCGCTCGAAGCCATCGGCTTTGATGTGGAAGCCACCGCCCGCGATTTGTTGGGTATCACTCTGGAGTGGTCCACCGACGGCCTCCTTCCACGCACCATCACGCTGGTCACCGCCCTATTCCATTAGCCAATCGTGACCACCCACGGGTGACTTCTCCAGGTTTTTGTTTCTTCGTGTTTTACTAAAAACGCCCGCTAAGTGCAGCGGGCGTTTTTAGTATCAAAAAGTGTGTGTTCTTCTTATTCGTACTCAAGCACTTCACGTGCGCCGGTCAGCGCATCGAGGGCGCTTGCGGCCAGTGCGCTGTTCTCGCCTTCACCCGCATAGGAGATTACCTCGGGGGCCATCCAGCCGATGCGTTTGGTGAGTTCTTCCACCAAGTACTTACTGTGTACCATACCGCCGGTAAGGATGATGGCGTCGGGGCGTCCGCACAGCACAGCACCTTCTGAAGCGATGGCCTTGGCGATGTGGAAAATCATGGCATCCACCACGAGTTTGGCATGCTCGTCACCAGCCTCGATGCGATGCAGGATTTCCAAGAAATTATCGGTACCCAGATGAGCCTTCAAACCTGCCTCGCCCGACACAATCTTAAGCAACTGGGCTTCGTCGTACTTGCCGCTGAAGCAGAGTTTAATCAAGTCGTGGCTGGGCAGCGTGCCGGCACGGTTTGGTGTGAAGGGGCCTTCACCGTCCAGGGCGTTGTTGGCGTCAATGGCCAGACCGTGGTCGTGGGCAGCAATCGAAATACCGCCGCCCATATGGCAAATGACAAGGCGCAAGTCCTCATAGGTTTTGCCAATGCTCTTTGCATAGCGACGGGCGGCAGCCTTCTGGTTAAGGGCGTGCCAAATGGTGATGCGGCGTATCTCGGGGATGCCGGTGATGTGCTGGTATTCCACGAGTTCGTCCACTATACCGGGATCAGCGATATAGCATTTACAGCCGGGGATGTCCTTGGCAATGGCATAGGCAATCACGCAACCCAAATCGCAGGCATGCTGGTGGGGCGAGTTCATCACATCGTCGAGCATCTGCCGGTTTACGTTGTAGATACCGCCTTTGAGCGGATGTGTGAGACCGCCACGGCCTATCACGGCATTGAACGGGAAGTCCATTTTCTGCTTCTTGAGTTCTTGCTCCACCAGGTTTTTGCGATATTCAAACTGGTCGGTGGCTTTGGCAAAATGGGCCAGATCTTCTGGTGAATGTTGCACATTCAGCTCCATCAGATTTTTCTCGTCTTGATAAACGGCAATCTTGGTGGATGTGGAGCCGGGATTTACGCAAAGTATATACATATAGATTATTGTGATTTAATTTTAGTGACGGAATTTATTTGGCAAACAGCACGGCCGAAGCCAGGCTATAGAACTTGCTTTGAGCCGAGTCGGCACGCGAGGGCACCACTACCGGGCACTTGGCACCGAGCAACATACCGGCTGTGCTGGCTCCGGCAAACAGGGTGATGGCTTTGTAAAACACGTTGCCGGCTTCTATGTCGGGCATTACCAATGCATCGGCCTCGCCGTTGAGCGGCGATTTAATGCCCTTGGCTTCCATGGCATGCAGGTTGCACGAGGTCTTGGCATCAAGCGGGCCATCGACAATGCAGGGCCCGTATTCGCCCTCCTGGGCTTTCTTGATGATAACGGGATAGTCCTCGGTGAATGGGAAATACTTGGGACCCACTTTCTCGGTGCAGTGCACCAACGACACCTTGGGCTCGGCAATGCCGAAGGCGCGGCACAGATTGGTGATATAGCGCACTTCCTCGCTGCGCTGCTGCTGGTTGGGATAAGGAATCACAGCGGCGTCGGTGAAGAACAGGAATTTAGGGTATGTGGGGATTGAAGCCACCGTCACGTGGGTCAGCACACAGCCCTTGGGCAGGATGCCCGTCTCCTTGTTGAGCACAGCATGCAGCAGATTGTCGGTGTTGATAAGGCCTTTCATCATCACATCGGCCTTGCCCTCACGCACAAGTGCCACAGCCTTGGCGGCAGCATCGTCGGGATCATTAGCGGCCACATAACTGATGTGGGCGGCATAAGGAGCGAGGTCCTCGTTCTGACGGAGTTTCTCCTCACAGCCTACAAAAATCACATCTGCGAAATCAGCTTTCAGCGCCATAGCACATGCGGCGGGGGTCTTTTCATCGGCTGCCCAAACCACAGCAACACGCTTTCTCACACTCTCTTGTGACAGATGAGCCAACAACTCATCAAAATTTTTTATGGCATTCATTACTCTAAAAACTATGTTTAGTCGGTTAATTCGTTAAAAGTGCCGCAAAATTAGTAATAAGTTTGCATACATCATAATCATACCTTAAGAAATTACACTATTTAACATAACCGAGAATGCAACCGGGCGAGCCGCCTGTTCACTTCACGTGCACAAGCGTGTAGTCACGCGAACCCAGGTTAAGGTGCTGGGCCCAATACAGGATGCGGGTGCCGTGGCGACTCACGATGCGTTCCACCAGATCACGGTTGCCGTCGTCGTTGCTGTTCATCACCATATCAACGCATGCCTGGTCCAGCGCCACAGGGTCGAGGCTGGCCATGATGCCCACATTTTTCATCTTGGGCTCGGCAGGATGACCGTCGCAATCACAGTCCACGCTCAGGTTATTCATCACATTGATGTAGATAATATTGTTGGCAAAGTGATTGATAATCGCTCCGGCCGATTCAGCCATGGCATCCTTGAACTCGTCCACTCCGGCCAGATTGGCAGGAGTCCAGGTGTCGTTCTGCAGTGTTTCGTGTTTGCCAGCGGTGTGTATGTAAGCTTTGCCGTTGGTGGAGGCACAGCCTATCGACATATTCTTGAGAGCTCCGCCAAAGCCTCCCATGGCATGCCCCTTGAAATGGCTCAGCACTACCATGAAATCATAGTTCAGCATGTGCTCCCCTACAATATCTTTGCTCAGATATTTCGAACCCACTGGCACCGGGATGGAAACTTCGCCGTTCTCGTCCATGATATCCACCGTGGCTATTTTGTCAAAGCCATGCTCGGCGATGGTGGTGCGATGCACATCGGTGGTGGCGCGGCTGCCGCCGTAGGCAGTGTTGCACTCCACGATGGTGCCGTTAACCGCATGAACGAAATCCTTGATTAACTCGGGATTAAGGTAATGAGGGTTGCCTTGCTCACCCGTACTGATTTTGATGGCTACCCGTCCTGTGGCCTCACGCCCGAGCGCCTGATAGATTTTCATCAGACTTTCAGGTGAAATATCCTCCACAAAATAGACCGGGGATTTAGTCACTCGCTCCTGCGACGGTGTCTGGGCAATGGTTATTGCATAGGTTGCCAGCGACAATGCCAGCATTAAAAAAATTCGTTTCATTTTTCTATTATATTTAAGTGTTTGTTGTTGATGATTATATCGTTTCTGCTACAAGTTAAATTCAATCATTCAGAATAGCAAGAATCACAGCATTGGCATCAGCGATGTTAACCACGCCGTCGCCGTTCACATCGGCAGATTTCAATACTTCGGCCGTGATGCCTGCTGTACCATTGAGAATGAGCCGGATAATAACATTGGCATCGGCGATGTTGACCACGCCGTCGCCGTTCACATCACCCACGGGATTGGGCTTTTCGCCACCCACAGGTAGCAGCGACATACCCAGATGGGCATCGCACACCTCGAGCCGACGCGTGGTGGACGTCACATGCAGCGCATAGGCCCGGGCATGGCCTGCGGGCGTGGATGACCACAGCCAGGCATCGGTTCCTTTTCCCAGGCACTGTGTCCCGTCATAATAACCTGCCGCCGGCACGAAAAGAGACTTACCGCTTTTCGACACCGTCCATCCGGCCACGCCGTTGTGCGTTGCCGGTGTCCAGTCGCATCCGCCACTCAAATCGCGCAGTTCCTCGCGGGTAGGAGTACGCCACTCTTCGCCCAGTTTCACCATGGCCACGTCATACACCGTGCCCGACACCGAAGCGTTCTCTATCGCTTTAATCGTATCAGTCATATTAAAACAATAGTTGTCGGCAGTGAACGACGGTTTATTGGCCTGCATGTCACACCAGGCGTGATAGGCGCCGCAACCCGCGGAGACATCCGGGGGAAGCAATTGGTCGGCCCAGAGTTCATCGATGTCGAAAGAAACGAGTTGCATCGTGTTTTCCACGATATGCGCAAAGTTTTTCCAAACCGCAGCCGTGCCGTAACGGCTGTTACCGGCAGGGACAAACAGTGTGGCGTTTGCCGCGGGGAAAGCATCGCTGGCCACCGAAGCCGGCTCGTCACCCAATACAAAGACCTGCGTTGCCGTGGAGGGGAAAGCACCGCTGGCCACCGATGCGACCGTTCCGGCGAGAATGACCGTGGTCATGGAGCTGCAGCCCTGGTAGGCACGCGATTCAATGCCAACGATGCCATTGGGTATTTGCGCCACGCACAACCCCGTGCGGGCAAAAGCCTCCTGCCCTATCCGCTCCACACCGGGTCGCAGCAGAACCCAGCGCAACGCGCCGCAGTCGATGAAAGCCTGGTCCGGCAAGACCTTGACCGTGCCGGGCACCTCCACCCACTGCAGTTGCAGGCAATGTGCCATCACGCCTTGCCCCAGCGTAGTCACGCCTGTGGGGATGACGATGCTGGTGAGAGGCAACGCCGCCAATGCCGAGTCACCTATTGCGGCTGCCGAAGCAGGAAGTTGCACGCGGGAGAACGAAGCACCCATCAGAGCCCTCCTTCCAATCCGGGTGAGCCCTTCGTCAATAATCAGTGTGCGCGGCCCCTGCAGGTTCTCAAGTGCACCGTCGCCAATCGACGACACAGGGTAGCGCCGCCCCGAATCATCATACACGTTGGTGGGCACTCTCACCACTTCGTCCAAGTCGGTGGTCGCCGTTCCAACCAGTTCCACGGTCTGCGTACCGGCAATCACCTCGTACTCCAGTTTATCGTAGTAGATGATGGCTGCCTCCTGATTGAATGCCAATAGCACACATATTGTTAATGCGCAAAAAAATCGTTTCATGATTTTTCTTCTTATTTTATACGCAAATATAGTCATAAATTTTCATTGATTTTACTACTTTTGCAAAAAAAATCTACAACATGCAGGCCTTTATCGATTTTTTCACTCAATGGGGATATCTGGGGCTGTGCTTCGGCAGTTTTATCGCAGGCAGTGTCTTCCCGCTCAGCAGCGAAGCACTCGTGATAGCATGCGTGGGGCCGCTCAGGTTAGACCCCTGGCTGTGCTTGTTGGCCGCCACCATAGGCAATGTGGTGGGTGGTATTACTTGTTACTGGGTGGGGCACCTGGGCGAGCTGGAATGGATAGAAAAATATTTCCACGTGAAGGAAGACAAACTGCACCGGGCCATCCGAATGCTGCAAGGCCGCGGAGCCTGGATGGGCATATTGGGCTGGGTGCCCATGCTCGGAACGGCCATTGTGGTGGCGCTGGGGTACTTAAGAGCCAATTTCCCTATCGTGGTCATGAGCATGACCATCGGCAAGGTGCTGAGATACGCTGTGCTGATTTGGAGCACAATAGGCATTGCGAATCTTTTGTAAGTTTTCGTTGAATTACTTGCTGTTTTGTTCAAATTTCAATACCTTTGTGGAGAAAAAAACGTATATCCACTAAACAATCCCATTAAAATGATTATGAAAAAACACGCATCAGTTTCGATTATTATTGCGGTGATGACCCTATGTTTCGTCGCCCATGCCAATGCGCAACTCATCGCGCAGAGCAATGAAAAACTCAATCTGCCGAACTTTGGCCAAGTGAAGGAATATCCGCAGAGCACTGAAACCGCCGCCTACTTCTATGATTCGGCCGATGTGCTGCAATGGCTCCTCAACCATGGTTTCCGCAGCAAAAGCGGCAACGTTATCACTTTCCGCGACAATTCCTACTATTTCCAGTATTACAACGGCGACTGGAAGGGTTCGCTCAACGCTGTAGTCAACATAAAGTCAAACTCGGCCACCGTCATAATCGATTCCTACGAGTCCTACCGCACCTACATCTATTGCCAGCCCGCCAAACGGAGAATCGGCGTTAAACTCTACGGGAAAAAAGGCATCGGCTACTATAATATGGTTTGGTAACATATTCTAACGGCTACATCTCATGTGGGTATTCCCTACTTTCCACAACGACCGCTTGGAGACAATCATGTCGATTCAGCATGAGATGTACTACATTGTCGCCGATTTGTGTAAACGCTTGATTGCCGCAAAATTCAAATCCATCACCGCTTCGCTTTACCTTTCGGCTGAAGATTTGGAAACCAGGCAACGCGCCATTGCGGCCGACCATGACCACCGACTTTTTCAGGAATTTCACGATGCATTGGCTGCTGTGTTCCGCCACAAAGTGCAGTATAAGCAATATGGTGCCGACCTCTTCAGTCAGCCCAGCCATGAGTCTATCATCCGCTTTTTCACCTCGGCCGACTGCCCCGTAGAATTCCTTGCACGCATCGAGCAATACTACTTCATTGAACACGACGGACGCCCGATGACCGACAGTGAATTGAACTATGCCGTGGTGTGGTACAGATTTGTCACCGACACCCTGCAGAACAACCGACGTTTCAACCCCGCGTTGCGCAGTCTGGTGGAGTGCTGGGTGCACAACTCGAAATTCATCGAGAGCAACTACCGCGACGGTGTGCAACGCTGCGGCCAGTTGCACTATGCCTACCGTGCCCGCAAGCAGGTAAAGGCCCTTTACCCTTCGATTCCCTGGTCGATTCCCGAAAAAAAAGAAGAGAAACCCTTGACCCAGACCGCCATCAAAGCCCTGCCCCACCACCGAAAAATCACGATGGCACAAGAAATCGTGGACGAAGTGGGATGGCACGGATTGCCCACGCGCAGCGTGTTGCGGGCCGCAGCACGTGATGTGGATGAAACCGGCAAGGCCATGGCTGCCGTAAGGGCTCTAATCTACGATATGCGAGGCTCTTATCGGTTCTCGATGACCGAGCGTCTGTTCCAAAATCTTGGCCGTTAGCCCGGTTGTTAAAATGTGTCATGAATGGTTAAATAACATCAAACACCACACTTAAAAAAGTTTAATCCCTTGGCGGGTCGGCAATGAAACCCTACCTTTGTCGGCCTATGACAAAAAAATCCATTATCATTATTTCATTGTCCTTGCTGCTGGGCTCTATGAGTGCGCAGGGGCAACGTATCGCATCGGCCAACGAGGTTGTGCCTATGCCCCACATCAGCCAAACAGTAATGACAGTGGACGAGATAATGACCCAGCCAGCGGTCAGCGTCCCCTCTCAGTCACAAGTCAAGAAAGACGAGCTTCGCCAAGGGCTTATCGACGCCGTGAAGGCATACATTCGCAAATGGAGCCCCCGCAGCCCCATGAGCGCATCCAATATTGTGGACATGTGTCTGCGTTACGATTACGACATCCCGCTGCTGCTCTCGCAAGCCAAGGCCGAAACATGCTTCGGTATAGCCAACCGCCACTCCAACTCCGTGTTCGGGATTATCAAGGTGCGTTTCCGTCATCCCGATGAAGCGGTGGAACACTACATCAAATATATGCGCAAAAACTACCTGCCCGAGAGCCGCACCATTGAGGACTTATTCAAGTCGGGATTCCGCACTGTGGTGGGCAACTACCACTATGCCACCAAACGTTATGCTCCGGCCATTCGCCGTATGCGCAATGATATCCTCAACACCACATCCATCGCCCAGATGCAGCGCCAATACCGCGACATCATCGGTTCAACCGTAAAAAACTAACTATCCCTCATATTAACAACATGAAGAAATCCGCCGGCTGTGAGCGCTTCCGGCGGATTTCTTCATGAATGGTTGTCGACCTTACGACTAAGGGTCACCTCTGGTCGAGTGCTTCGGCAACCTGGGCAATAATAGCCGGCAGAGATTGGTCGGTCACCATCATATAGTTGACCTCGTCGTCGGTGAAATTGACAGCAAAAAGTTCGGCTCCGTCTTGTGCGAAGAAAGCATAATAACGTACGGCATAGTTGCCGAAATTTTTGTCAAACTGGAACTGCTGCAGGCTGAAGTAAGGAGTGTCCTTGCAATCATAATTCTTCATTTTCTGCGCCCGGCACGCCGGCGTGTCAAAGGTGTTCTTCACCCAAACCCGATTGCGGGCGGCGTCATAGTTGTCGGTCCTAACATAGAACGACTGTTCGTCATCCTGATACACAAGTTTCCAGTCCTCGGCTTGCGCCACTGCGGCAGTGAGCAGTAACACCGCCATTAAAAGCATCTTTTTCATATTATCAAACTGTATTCATTTTTTTCTTTTTGACGCAGCAAAAGTAGTAAAGTTAAATCAAATAACGGGACAATTAACGATTTTTAGGCGCCGAGGCCAACTAAAATGGTTTTTATTTATTACTTTTGCCCAACATAACGCTAAAAAGCTAACGCTGTGAGAAAGAAAAATCAACCAGACAACGGTATTGACCGCTTTGAGTCCAAGCACCCGGTAATCATCCATTCGTTGCTCATCCTGCTGGCCTTTGTGATAGCGGGGTTTGTCGCATTGTTGTTCATCGACGTGTTTACATCGCACGGCCAAGAGGTGAAAGTGCCCGATGTGCGCAACCTCACGCTCGACCAAGCCATAGAGAAACTCGAGGACGCGGGGCTGAAGTGGGAAATCAGCGACTCTTCAACCTATAGCAAAACCTTCAAGCCCGGCACCGTGCTTTCACAAGACCCGCAACCCGGACACTATATCAAGGCCATACGGCCGATTTTTCTGAAAATCAACGCCATGCACGAGCGTCATGTCTCTTTCCCCAAACTCACCGAAATCAGTGGGCGGCAAGGCATGGCCATGCTTATGTCGATGGGATTCAAGAACGTGGTGATGGACAGCACCGCCTCGCCCTACGACGGCCTGATATTGGAAGTGAAGGTTGACGGACGCAACGTGGCGCCCGGCGCCAGCGTTGCCATCGATGCACAGGTGCGCATCACCGTGGGCGACGGCTCCATACAAGACCTGGTGCCCGAAGAATTCTTCGACAGCCGCACCAGTGACTCGATTCAGGAAAGCACTTATCAGTCGGAATTGGAAGAATACAAAAAAAACAATAAGGACAAAACCGATTAAGTCTCCACTGCCGCATGCGCGAAGATGAGATAGACAACCAGCAGTCCGAGAGCTTCCACGGCGAAATTCAGTTCGACTACAGTGACCCCGATTTCACCGAAAACGGGCGCGACCTGTGGGAACATTACCGTTATGAAGTGGAGAAAGGACAAGTGCTGCTGCGCATCGACAAATACCTGGTTGAACGCATCAAGGGCACTTCGCGCAACCGTATTCAGCATGCCGCCGAAGCCGATTGCATCAGAGTGAACGGCCACCCGGTGAAAAGCAACTACCGCGTCCACCCGGGCGAACTCATCACCGTGGTGATGGACCGCCCGCGGTATGAGTGTGAAATCGTGGCGCAGGACATTCCGCTCGACATTACCTACGAAGACGACCACGTGCTTGTGGTCAACAAACCCGCTGGCATGGTGGTGCATCCCGGCCACGGTAATTTCGACGGAACGTTGGTCAATGCGTTGGCATGGCATTTCCGCAACAATCCCGACTATGATGTCACCGACCCCCGGCTGGGACTGGTGCACCGCATCGACAAGGATACCAGCGGTCTGCTCGTGGTGGCCAAAACTCCGCAAGCCAAGACATCTCTGGGGGCTCAGTTCTTTAACAAAACCACCAAGCGTCGGTACCTCGCAGTGGTGTGGGGACAGATGAAGGAAAACGAAGGCACCGTGACGGGCAACATCGGCCGCGATCTGCGCGACCGCACGAGCATGGCCGTCTTTCCCGACGGCGACCAAGGCAAGCATGCCGTCACCCACTGGAAAGTGCTTGAGAACTTGGCACATGTGGCTGTGGTGCAGTGTCAACTCGAAACCGGACGCACCCACCAGATTCGCGTTCACATGAAGCACATAGGTCACCCGCTCTTCAACGACGCACGCTATGGCGGTGACCAAATCCTGCGTGGCAACCGCTCGAGCACTTACGCCAGTTTCATCCACAACTGTTTCAAGGCCTGCCCGCGTCAGGCCCTGCATGCCAAGACACTCGGTTTTGTCCACCCCGCAACAGGTCGCCAAATGGATTTCGACAGTCCGCTGCCCGCTGATATGGAAGAACTTATACGTCGCTGGAAGAATTTCTCGCAGGGCGCTTGAAAAAAATCGGTTTTTGCCTGCTTTTCTCGGCAGAAATTGTTATCTTTGCCCTATTCATTGAATTTATCTAAACTGATATACATATTATGGAAGACAAAAGTGTAAAAACGCCTGTCGAGTTCCACGACATCTGTCCCATCCCCGACAACGATTTCCACAATGCCATGTCGATTCTGGTGGAGGAACCGATGTTTCAAGAGATTGTAAGCAGTATGCTGCCCAACTACAAATACTCACAGTTGCGCCGTGTGCTTCTCAAACTCAATAGCAAGCACGAGTTCCAGACCAAAATCATGCGCCCATTCATCGACGGCATGATTGCCAAGACCCGTGTCAACCTCACCAACGAAGGGATGGACGAACTCGATAAAGAGACGCCACGCACTTTCATCACCAACCATCGTGACATCGTGCTCGATGCCTCTCTGCTGAGTTATCTGCTTCTTAAATCGGGACGCGACACCTGTGAAATCGCCATCGGCAACAACCTGCTCATCTATGACTGGATTACCAAACTAGTCAGGCTCAACAAAGCCTTCATCGTGAAACGAAACCTGGGACGCATCCAGACCTTGGCTGCCGCCATACAGTTGTCAAACTACATCCATTTCGCCATTAATCAGAAGCATGTTTCGCTGTGGATCGCACAGCGAGAAGGCCGATGCAAGGACGGCAATGACCGCACACAGGAGAGCCTGATTAAAATGCTGGCCTACGGCAACCGAGACAAGAGTTTTGTGGAGAGTCTGAAAGAACTCAACATCACGCCCATCGCTCTGAGTTATGAATACGACCCCAACGACTATCTGAAAGCACGCGAATTCCTGCATAAGAGCAAAAACCCCAACTGGCGCAAGCAACCTGATGACGATTTGGTGAGCATGGAGACCGGGCTGCAAGGTTACAAGGGTGAGGTGCACTATAATTTCTGTCCCTGCATCAACGAGATGCTGGATGAAATCCCTGAAGACCTTGACCGTTATCTCACTGTGAATCGTGTGATTCATATCATTGACCATGCCATCCACACACATTATAAAATCTATAAAACCAACTATATCGCCCACGACCTCCTCTTCGATGACAAGCGATTCAGCGATAAGTACTCGCTTGGGGACCGCGAGGCGTTTGAGCAATACCTCACCGGACAGATTGACAAGTTGAAAGATGAAAAACTGAGTGAGTTTGACCGGTTCTATATGTACAACAAGATGTTGCAGATGTATTCCAACCCGCTCACCAACCAGCTTGAGGCGCAGAAATGAGAATGCAATGGCTACCCATGCTGGTGGTCATCATCCTGAGCATGGCCACCGATGTCTACATCGGCAGGCGCTTGCTTAAAAGCAGCCACCCGAAGCTGGCAGCGGCCCATTGGGCTTTGGCGGGTGTGCTGATTTTTGCCATCATCGTCATCGCCTGCATGGACCTGCACTCGGCCGACACCCCTAATGAAACTGTGGTGGCCGTCCAGTATATGCTTTATGCTTACTTTTGCTGCTACATCCCCAAGTGGATAGGCTCCGGCATTCACTCCCTGCATCGACTCAGATTCCTTACCGATAAAACCAAGCGGTTTGTCAAATGTTGCGGCTTGCTGGCGGGAGTGCTGACGCTCATCGTCATGCTGTCGGGGCTGTGGCCCACTCCCCACTCCATACAAGTGAATGAAGTCACCTTGCAAAGTGACCGCCTTCCCGCTGGTTTCGACGGTTACCGTATTCTGCAGTGGAGCGATGCACATCTGGGCACCTATTGCGGCGACACGACCTATGTGGCCGAATTTCTGCGCACCCTCAACGACCTGCACCCCGATGCCATCGTGTTCACCGGTGATTTGGTGAACCGCCGCACCAACGAAGCATTCCCTTACCGGCAATTAATGGCATCGCTTCACGCCCCCGACGGCGTGTACTCGGTGCTGGGTAACCATGATTATGACGACTACGTGACTTGGGCCGACAACGCTGCTAAGCAAAACGACCGCCTGGCACTCATTGCGCTTCAGCAGCAAGCCGGATGGCGCCTGCTCAACAACGATCATGTGGTCATCTCCCGCGGCGGCGACCAAATCGTGCTCATCGGCACCGAGAATTATGGTGACCCGCCCTTTCCGAAACTCGGCGACACTGACAAAGCCTACGACGGTAAAAACGACGACAAGTTCAAAATACTGCTTCAGCACAATCCTTATGCCTGGCGAGCCAGCGTGCTTCCAAACACCAATATCGACCTTATGCTCTCAGGCCACACCCACGCCATGCAAATCATGTTCAGTGTGGCAGGACACCGCATGTCTCCGGCGCGGTTTCGCTATAAGGAATGGGGCGGACTGTATCAAGAGGGAAACCGTTACCTATATGTCAACACGGGCATGGGCATGGTGGGACCGCCCATGCGCATCGGTGCCACTCCTGAAATCACCGTGCTGACGCTCAAGACAAAGAAACAATAACCTAACATAGTATGAAGTATGAAAATTAGCGACCTTATCTCTCAAGAACTGAACATACCTGCCTCTCAAGTGCAGGGAACGATGAACCTGCTGGAAGATGGAGCCACTATCCCGTTCATTAGCCGCTACCGCAAGGAAGCCACCGGCGGTCTCGACGAGTTGACGGTGCAGTCTATTGAACAAAAACTTAGATATTATCAAGAGGTGGAAAAGCGCAGGGCATTCATCCTCAAGTCGATTGAAGCACAAAACAAACTCACGCCCGAGCTGGTCAAACGCATCAACGGCACATGGGAAGCCACCACGCTGGAAGACATCTATCTCCCCTACAAACCCAAACGCAAGACACGCGCCGAGGCGGCACGTCATCTGGGACTGGAACCGTTGGCAAAACTCATCATGGCGCAGCACGGCGACGATATCAACCGACAGGCTGAAAAATTCGTTTCCGACGGCGTAGCCAGTGCCGACGACGCCATTGCCGGTGCCCAGGATATCATCGCCGAATGGGTGAGCGAGAACGAAAACGTGCGCAACTGCGTGCGGCGCGCTTTCAGACACGATGCACGCCTCACGTCGCATTTCATCAAAGGGAAGGAAATCGAAGGACGCAATTACGAAAACTATTACGAGTTCAGTTGTCCGTTGCGCCGCGTGTCATCGCATCAATTGCTGGCCATTCGCCGTGGAGAAAAGGAAGGCTTTCTCAAGGTGTGTATTGAGATTAACGACGACCGCACCATCGACAATATAGCGCGCATGATAGTGAAAGGCCAAGGCCTGTCGTCGCAACTGGTGCAGGAAGCATGCGAGGACAGTTTCTCACGCCTTATCAAGCCATCGATTGAAAACGAGTTCGCCGCTCTGGCCAAAGCCAAAGCCGATGATGACGCCATCGACACCTTCGCCCAGAACGTGCGCCAGTTGCTTTTCGCACCGCCGCTGGGGCACAAACGCATCCTGGCCATCGACCCGGGTTTCCGCACCGGCTGCAAGGTGGTGTGCCTCGACGAGCAGGGAAACCTGCTGCACAACGATGTGATTTATCCCACTGCCCCTATCCACGATGTGGAAGGAGCCACCAAGAAAATCCACAATCTGGTGGAAACCTACCGAATCGATGCCATAGCGCTGGGCAACGGAACCGCCAGCCGTGAGACGGAGCGCTTCCTCAAGCGGATACGCTATCGCCGCGATGTGAGCGTATTTGTGGTAAGCGAGAACGGAGCTTCCATCTACTCGGCCAGCAAGATTGCCCGCGATGAATTCCCCGACAAGGACGTGACTGTGCGAGGCGCGGTTTCCATAGGCAGGCGATTGCTCGATCCGCTGGCCGAACTGGTGAAAATCGACCCAAAATCAATCGGTGTGGGCCAATACCAACACGATGTGGATCAGAACAAACTGAAAACAGCACTCAGATTCACGGTGGAAAGTTGTGTCAACAGCGTGGGGGTGGACCTGAACACTGCGTCTAAGGAACTGCTCACTTTCGTTTCCGGTCTCGGTCCGATGCTGGCGCAGAACATCGTCAACTATCGCGCGCAGAATGGGGCTTTCTCATCACGGCAAGAATTGTTGCAGGTGCCTAAAATTGGCGAGAAAACGTTTACCCAAGCCGCTGGTTTCCTGCGAGTGCCCAACAGCAGCAATCCGCTCGACAACAGTGCTGTGCATCCGGAACGATACGCACTCGTGACACAAATGGCCCACGACTGCGGATGCACGGTGGAAGACCTGATTTCCAACAAGGAGCAACGAGAAAAAATCGACCTGCACCGGTATTTGGGCACCAATGTGGGCGAGCCCACGCTGCGCGACATCATGAGCGAGTTGGAAAAGCCCGGACGTGATCCCCGCTCCACGGTAGAAGCGGTGGAATTTGACGAAAACATCAACAAAATCGAGGATTTGCGCGAAGGCATGGAACTCAACGGCATTGTAACCAATGTCACGCAGTTTGGCGCTTTTGTCGATGTGGGTGTGCACAAAGAAGGCCTGGTACATGTGAGCGAGATGCCCAAGCGCGGTCTGCCGCCGGTAAAACAGGTTCGGCTGGGTCAGCAACTGCGCGTCCGCGTCAAGAGCGTGGACCAGGACCGAGGCCGCATCGCCCTGTCGATGAAACTCAAGGACCTGACATCCACGCATAAAAAAGGATGAATTGTTAAAAAATACACTATTTGATAAATTTAGTGCAAAAAAATTGCATTACTTCTCAAAAGTGATTATTTTTGTCACATTTAACAACTCATACACTGGTAAACCTTCTTTTCTATTCTATGAAAAAACTGGAACTCTACATTCCTCGGAATGCATGGTTCCTGTTTTTTCTTGCTAAGTAGGCCATTACCAACAAAGCAAGTGAAGCCCGCAGGCCCCACTTGCTCTGATTATCGCTCTCTCACACTCAATCCACTTCCTGGCCGGCGGCCTTGGCGATGCGTTTGCGCTCCAGTTCATCGAGCACGATTTTGCGCATACGCAGATGGTTGGGCGTGATTTCCACATACTCGTCGGCTTTGATATACTCCAGTGATTCTTCCAAACTAAACACCACCGGAGGCACGATTCTGGCTTTCTCATCGCTGCCCGAAGCACGCACGTTGGTGAGTTTTTTCGACTTGGTGACATTAATCACCAGGTCTTTCTCTTTGGTGTGCTCGCCTACCACCTGGCCGCCATACACATCTTCCTGAGGGAAAATGAAGAAACGGCCGCGGTCCTGCAATTTGTCGATGGCATAGGCATAAGCCGTTCCTCCTTCCATGGCTACAAGCGAACCGTTCACACGGCGCACGATTTCACCCTTCCATGGCTCATAGTCGAGGAAACGGTGGGCCATAATGGCCTCGCCGGCACTGGCGGTCAGCACATTGGTGCGAAGGCCTATGATGCCGCGCGACGGAATTTTAAATTCCATGTGGATGCGATCGTTTTGGGTTTCCATCGATGTCATCTCACCCTTGCGACGGGTCACCAAGTCAATCATCTTGCTGGAATATTCCTCAGGCACATTGATTGACAGCACCTCGATAGGCTCGCATTTCTCGCCGTTGATTTCTTTGATGATGACCTGAGGTTGACCCACCTGCAGTTCATATCCCTCACGTCGCATCTCTTCTATAAGCACACTCAAGTGCAGCACGCCACGCCCAAACACATTCCATGCGTCTTCGCGGTCGGTCTTTTCCACACGAAGAGCCAGATTCTTGTCCAACTCTCGCTGCAAGCGGTCGTGTATGTGACGCGATGTCACATATTTTCCGTCTTTTCCAAAGAAAGGCGAGTCGTTGATGGTGAATAGCATCGACATGGTGGGTTCATCGATGGCAATCCGTGGGAGCGGGTCGGGATTGTCAGTCAGCGAAACAGTGTCGCCGATTTCAAAAGCATCCAAGCCTATGATGGCGCAAATGTCACCGCTGCTCACCTCCTGCACATGCTTCTGGCCCATACCCTCAAAGGTGCGCAGTTCTTTCACCTTCTGCGGCGATACGGTGCCGTCTTTCTTACACAGACCCACCTGCATGCCATCGCGCAAAATGCCGCGATGCACACGGCCTATGGCGATGCGACCCACGTAACTGCTGTAGTCAAGTGACGTGATGAGCATCTGCGGGTCTCCGTCCAGTTGCTGCGGAGCTGGTATATAGTCGATGATGGCGTCGAGTACGGCGGTTATGTTATCGGTCTTTTTGCGCCAGTCAGTGTTCATCCAGCCCTCTTTGGCCGAGCCAAAAATAGTGGGGAAGTCAAGTTGGTCTTCAGTTGCATCGAGGTTGCACATCAGTTCAAACACTTGTTCCTGCACCTCGTCGGGACGGCAATTGGGCTTATCCACTTTGTTGATGACCAACACTGGTTTAAGACCCAGTTGCAACGCTTTTTGCAGCACAAAACGCGTTTGCGGCATCGGCCCCTCAAAGGCATCCACCAGCAGCAGGCAACCGTCGGCCATGTTGAGCACGCGCTCCACCTCGCCACCAAAATCACTGTGGCCCGGAGTGTCGATGATGTTGATTTTTACCCCTTTGTAATTAATTGACACGTTTTTCGACAATATGGTGATGCCGCGTTCGCGCTCCAGGTCATTGCTGTCGAGGATTTGCGTGCCCACCACTTGATTGTCGCGGAACAAATTGCCCGCTTCTAGCATCTTGTCCACCAATGTGGTCTTTCCATGGTCCACATGGGCGATGATTGCAACGTTTCTGATATTCTGCATAACTTCCCTTTAAAAATCCGGCTGCAAAATTACTAAAAAATCATGACCTTTCTCCCCTGTCAGCTATAAAAGTTGAGGAATATGCTATTCTGCATAGATATTTTTCCAAAAACATTTGGCCGTTTTCAAAACATATAGTAATTTTGCACCGCTTTTGATAAATAATTAAATAATTAACAACAATGTACTTAGACTCAGAGAAGAAGAAAGAGATCTTCGGCACTTACGGCAAGAGCAATACTGATACTGGTTCCCCCGAGGCCCAGATAGCATTATTCTCGGTTCGTATCGCCCACTTGACCGAGCACTTAAAGGTCAACAAAAAAGATCATACGACTCAACGTGCGCTCAAGATGCTGGTAGGTAAGCGTCGCCGTCTGTTGGATTACTTAATCCGCACCGATATTAACCGCTATCGCGCCATCATCGCCAAGAAAGAACTGGGTATCCGCAGATAAACCACCCATTTCTCACGCGCAAGACGCTTATGAAAACGTCGCAACCATTCGGGTTGCGACGTTTTTTTGTTCAGTCTTTCTTGCCGTAATAGTACTGACGCTTGCCTTTGGTGCGCGAACCGAAATCAATGGCATGCACCGGGCAATGGTGATAACAGGCAAAGCAGGTGGTGCAAAGGCCGTTGTGGATCCACTGTGGCTGGCGGTCGGTGGTGGACTGGATGTTATCAACCGGACACACACGCACGCACAGACCACAACGCACGCAAGCATCGGCGTCCACACGGAATTTCCTGTCGGTCACCCAATACCGCAGGAAATAAGACCCCAGCAAACGGCTATTGATGCGCGGCCAGCGGCTGGCGTTGATTTCCTTCAATCCCCTGTCACGTTTCATGATGTGCGGTAGCAATTGCCGCAAGTGGCTCTCGGCAGCAGCTAATTTCTGCTTCGCTTGGGCGGGGGTGTCAATCATGTCAACCAACGGAAAGACATAACTCTCGGGCATAATGAGTGAGAACACACTGTCGAGACGCAGACCTGCCAAACGCAGGTCATCGGCAATCATGTCGAAAGTCAGCCCCACATCGTCGCCGCAGGTAGCAAACGCATAGCAATAATTCCCAGAGCCCTGCTCTATACGCAGTCTTCTCACAAAATCACGCACTATGAAAGGCGGCCGCCAACCATGCACCGGAAAAAACACACCGATGCGTTCATCGGGCTGCAAACCATAACGTCCGTCGCCGTGCAGAGAATCGGCTATGGATACCAACTGCTCGCCGGTGGCCTGCGCCACTTGGCGGGCGAGCCATGCCGTGTTGCCGGTGCCTGAAAAATAGAAGATCATGGTTCTGATGTAGTGATAAGACCCAATATCGTGATTTCAGGGCGGCGCGACATTTCGCCGGGATTGGTGCCGGGGGCGCCCTCAGGCACTTCGAGCCCCACCTTATTATAATGCTGCCTCCAGTAGTCGGTCACCCGGCCCGAAGCATCATGGAAAGACATGGGGATCGTGCTGAAAACAGGATGGCTCTGTGAATCCACATAGCAGATCTGCACCAGTTCGCTGCAATAGATGGCACTGTCGCCGGGATCAAAATAATAATCGTAGGGGCGGCCCACATAATTCAACGCTCTGGCCATACTCAGCGACACATCAAACGGCACGGTCAAGCGTCCGCCGACCACGCTTGCATTCCGGCATAGAAAGGTGTCAACGGGAGTGAGCACCACACCGGCGCCTGTGGCTTCTATCACATAAGCCAAATCAGGTTTACCACCCACATAATGCACAATGCCCACATGGTCGATAGGCAGACCGTCGGTACCACTGGTTACGGCGGTTATGGCATTGCCTTGAGCTGGAGCGGAGAAGAGCAAATCTCCTTCAAGCAAATCGATTGCCGATGCATACCCCAAGCACATGCCACACAGCATCATCGTAGTGGATATCAGTCTCATAATCAATACCAATTCACGCCGTTACGGTAGCTGGAATGCTTGTCATACTTCACATCCTGCAGAATCGACGACTTAACGGCGATGTGGAAGTTATAGCTCTTGTAAGGCCCCACCGGCACAAAGCTGGCACTCATCTCAAAGCAGTGCATCTGGCGAGAGATGGAACAGTTCATGTAGGCAATCTTGTGGGTGTCGAAGTTGTAACTTGCCGAGAATGAGAAAGCCCAGTTCTTGGTGGGACGGATATTCCCGTTCAAGCTAAGGTTCTGCGTCCAGCGGCCCTTGTACTCCAGCTTGTCGTAATCAAACTCTCCGTAACCATACGAAACCGAATAATTGGCAGTCAGACTCCACGGACATTCCCACTTGGCATATCCCTCGGGTGTGAGTTGCAGGTCGTTGTTATCGGTATCTTCCTCAGTGCTGTTCACATTGCGGTTAGAAGGATTGTCTTCGCCATAGGCGGTGGTATTGTTTTTCTCCTCTTTTTTCTTCCCTTTGCGCTTAAAAGTGTCATTGTTGATGGTGTAGGAAAACGAGGTACCGGTGCTGGCAAGACGTCCCCAGCCGCCACCATGGAACAATCGAAGTTTGTTCACGCGCACGGGATTGCCGGCGGCGTTGAGTGCATATTTGTACACATCCCACGTAGCGCTCAGACTTAGGTTGAATCCCTTGGTCAGACGCAGCAGGATGCTGGTGTTGAGGTTGCTCCAATTGAGAGAGTCGGCTGCTATGTTGTAACTTTGGCTCAGGGTGAAGTTCTCAATCAGTGAGATTTTCTTGAACCCCGTGCTGTCATTATCGCTCTTCACCTTGGCTTCAAGGTTGTTGGCCACGTTAAACGACACTGTCCCCGACTTGCCGGCTCCAGGAGCGCCGTACAGCCCTTGCTGGAAGTAACTGTAACGCTGCTTCACCACGTTGCCGTAAGAGTCGGGCATCTCATAGGTGCCGAAATAACCCCAGAATTTGTCGGCAAAGTCGGGCGAGGCAGAGAAGGAGACCGTGGGCGTTATCACATGACGTATCATCTGGATTTTGTCCCCCAGTTTTCCAAACAGTTTCAACGGCTTGTAGAAACCGTAGAGTTTGGTGCTCATCGATATGGAGAAGTTGAAATCAAACACATTGTAGAAGCTGTAGCTTGTGTCGCGAACCACAGCGCTGGCATTGGGGTCCCACTGCTGCCTTATTTTGCTGGTGTACATGCGGTCGTTGAGTGTGATCGATGGCGTTATGTTGAAATATTTCAACACGTTGAACGTCGCCTGTACCGGCAGGGTGTGGCTAAATCCGTTGCGCCAGTCTTTCACCAGACTCTTATGGAAAAACTCGTCTTGCTTGGCTGTAAGAGAGTTCTGGAAACGCCCCGTGTAACTCACCTTGATTTTCTCATACCATTTCTCGTTGCCCACGGCCCGCTTGCGCTTAAAGGGGGCGGTTTGCGCCATGGTGATGGTAAAGTTGGGGAACGACACCGTGAGCGTGGAGTCGGAGGTGCGTTGGCTCACGTTGGCGGTGGCCGAGATGCTCCACTTGGTGTTGGGTATTTTATACGTCATGTTCACGGTGCTGCTCTTGGTGTTCTCGGTGAAGGCGTTGGTGTAATAGGTGTTCAGGCTGTTACGGGTATAGCCGGTTGTGGCAAAGTTCACGCTGGCCGAGAACGTCATGTTCGGGTTTGCCTTGGGACTCTGGGTATGGCTCCACACCATCTGGAAGTTATGCATCTTGTTATAATCGGGGTCGCCTTTCTCGCCTTCCACAGTGGTGAGGTAATTGATGCTGAAGTGGCCGTTGAATTTATAACGTTTGGCATACGATGACTGCGCGGATATACCCCATGAGCCTCGGGTGTAGATTTCGCCGGTGAGCGCCAAATCCACGTAATCATTGATGGCGAAATAATAACCGCCGTTGCGCAGGTAGAAGCCTCGGTTGTAGTCCTCGCCCACGGTGGGCACCAGGATTCCGCTTTGGTATTTCTCGCTGAAAGGGAAGTAGCCAAAGGGCACGGCAATGGGCAGAGGCAGGTCTTCCAATACCATATAGGCCGGGCCCGTCACCACATTCTTTTTGGGATGCACCTTGGCTTTGGTGAGTTGGAAATAGAAGTGCGGGTGGTCATGGTTTTCGCAGGTGGTGTATCTACCGTCCTTGATGTAATAGGAATTCTCATCGGTGCGCTTGGTCACGCCGCCCGTCAGGAAACCTTCGCCCTGCTCGGTCATGATGTCGGTGATATAGCCTTTTTCGGTCTTAAAATTGTATTTCATCACGCGCGACTCATACTCACCGCTGTTGTCTTTAAACACCGGGTTGCCTTGCAACTCCCCCACACTGTCAGGCACACCCACGGCATGCACTTGGCTGCTGTCCATGTCCAGATAGATTTGGGAGGCACGCAAATTCACGTCGCCATAGGTGATACTGCTCTCGCCAAACATCTTACCGCGTGTGCGGCCAAAGAGCACCACCGAGTCCTTTGCGGTGAATTCCACCACATGGTCAAGGTCCACCATGTGCTTCTTGAATCGGGATGTGTCGGCCGAAGTTTCCAATGGATGCTCCAGTTTCTCTCCGCGCGCTTCCAGCAAGGAGTCAACGGCCTCACTCGCCGTGGAGCCATGAAGCACCATCTGCGCTTGCAGCGATCCACCAGGCAGCAACACCGCCATCACGGCCCATAGCCAAAGTCTTATGTTTAGACGCAACATCCTTCTTGACATCGAAATAATCTACAAAGGTAATTATTTCTTCAATTTCTATCACCAAGCAGAACGGGAATAATGCCAAATATTGGGCGCATTTTAGTTTATTTATTGTTTTTTTCAGATTTAATCAGCCGCCACACCCTGTCCTATCGGTCCAAACAGGACCGCCATCTCATCAAACCTCCTCACCGTGTCGGCACCGAATTTCATCAGTTGCATTCTAACCTTTTCCACCGGTTTCGCCATGTCGCCGGGGTGCGATTTGCTGTAGAACTTGTCGGCGTAGCACACCACTTTTTCCTCCAGAGTCACAGGCAGCAGGTCGCGCACAGGCTCTATCGGCAAATGCTGCTCCACTATCTCCTGCGCAGTGATGCCGGCACCGGTGTGGCGCTCGCACACCAGTGCATGCCGGGGCAGCCCCAGTTCCTGCAGCAGGCGGCTTCCCAGCACGCCGTGCTGTATGTAGGGATGTTCACCGTAACAAAAAATCCCGGGTGCATCAGTCAGGAAAACACCGATGTCGTGCAGCATAGCAGCCTCCCACACAAAATCGGCGTCCACGTTCTGATGGCGTGACTGCAGACGTGCACACACCATGCGAGCCGCCTCGGCCACCTGACGGCTATGTGTCAACAACACCCGGTAATCATCATTACCGGGTGTGTAGTAAAGTTCCAGGATTTTATCGTAATCTATCACCGGGCATCAGTCCACTATGGTAATCCATCCGTGCTCGTCGGGATATTCACCGTACTGGATAGCGCGGAAACGTTCATACAAAGCCGTGGTCACGGGGCCGGGCTTGCCATCCTTGGCAATGATGTAGCTCTTGCCGGTATCCAGGTCATCGATACGCTCCAGCGGCGTTGCCACGGCGGCAGTGCCGCACTCGGCTGCCTCCTGGATTTCCTCGAGTTCTTCCAAAGGAATCGGACGGCATTCCACCTTGTGGCCTAAGTCTTTGGCCAATTGCTGCATGCTCATATTGGTGATAGACGGCAGAATCGACTCCGACTTCGGGGTGATGTACACACCGTCTTTGATGGCGAAGAAGTTGGCGGGGCCACATTCATCCAGATATTTCTTCTCCTTCGGGTCGAGGAAGAGCATCGTGCTGTAGCCTTTCTTCTTGGCCTCCAGCGTAGGCACCATGCCGGCGGCATAGTTACCACCCACTTTGAAGCGACCGGTGCCACGGGGGGCTGCGCGGTCATAGCTGCGGCTCATGCACACGGTAGTGCAGCCAAAGCCCGTGGGGAAGTACGGACCCACCGGGGTGACGAAGATGATAAACAGATATTCGTCCGAAGGTTTCACACCCACCTGGGCGCTCATACCGATTTCCAGAGGACGCAGATACAGTGAGCTGCCGGTTCCATAAGGAGGAATGAAACGCTCATTGAGTTTCACCACCAACTTTGACATCTTCACAAACAGTTCCTCGGGTACAGGTTCCATTCCAACGCCGATGGCACTGCGCTGCAGGCGCTTGGCATTCTCGTCTATGCGAAACAGACGCACTTTGCCGTCCTTACCACGGAATGCCTTCTGGCCTTCGAAAATCTCCTGACCATAATGCAGGCAGGTAGCGGCCATGTGGATGTTGATGTTCTCTTCGTGAGAAACCTCAATCTCGCCCCACTTGCCATCGCGATAGGTGCAACGTACGTTGTAATCAGTTTTCACGTAACCGAATGGGAGATGAGCCCAATCTAAATTTAATGCTTCTGACATACTCTTTTTTTTATGTTAATGTTTAATGGTTAAGGTATTATTCTGTCATTTTTTTCTAATTCTAAATAGCGACTTTCTGCGTAAGGTCACCAATCCGCACGATATAGATGCCGCGCGTGCCGATCTTCAGTTCACTGGTGCCGGGATTGAGCACGGCGTGCGACACATTCTGACCCAAGATGGTGTACACCTTCACGGTGATGCGACGGGGCGTATAGATGGTTATCACGCCGTTGCCTCCGTATATGCGTATACCATCGCTTTGCCGCGGGTCATTCAGTACGCGGCCTGTTGCCTCACGGTTAGTCTCATGCCACTGCAACTGCGCCATCACCGGCTGAGCTGCAACCAGCGACAACACCACTGTAAGTATGGCAATAAACCGTTTCATTCGCTATCAATCAACAAAGGTAAGGCTTTATTTTGAATTGCACAACCTGGCCCTGTCATTTTTTAGACTATTTTACCTTTCATTGGTTTAATTCAAGTGGTCGTGCTGACGGCAGTGCCCGGCGGAACGCAAAAAAAGGGGAGCCGTCGCTTCTGACAGCTCCCCTTAGGGGGCGGTTACCTACTCTCCCACTTTCGCAGTACCAT
>RHMF01000019.1_pt1 | contig 57680 bp, 89 predicted proteins | sample 5365151 | NCBI WGS metagenome assembly RHMF01 (sample SAMN10266501, study PRJNA497801) | feces metagenome | isolation source: feces | host: Bos taurus | place: China: Prairie of Fairy Mountain | collected 2017-08-14 | reverse complement strand
CTTTATATTTTCCCCGGCGGGACTTTTTGTGAAAACGTTTCTAGAAAGGAGGACCCACCATGAGTGATTTTTTAGAGCATCACGGTGTCAAAGGACAGAAATGGGGAGTCCGACGGTACCAAGATTACGAAGGCCATCACACAGAGTTAGGAAGAAAGAGGGATAGAGCTAGAGGAAACGTGTTTATATCTGGAACTTCCAAACTCCAGGACAAATCTTCAACCTATTACAGATCTGGTTTACCAAAAGAGATTAAGAATGAAATCGATGGGTATATTCGTGACAAGAAGAAAATTATTGTTGGTGATGCTCCAGGTTTGGATACAGCTGTTCAGGAATATTTAGCAGAGAAAGGTTACAAGAAAGTTGTTGTGTATGGTACAGACTATACTCGAGCAAACAAAGGTAACTGGAAAGAACATATTTCTGATGGTTCAAAGTATGAAGAGGGTTCCAAAGAATGGCATGCTGTAAAAGACAAAGCTATGCAAGATGATGCAATGTCTGGATTGGCAGTTATATTAGAGAAAGGCGGAGCAGGAGCAACTAGAAAGAACGTAGAAGCTCTTGTTAGCCAAAATAAGAAAGTCAAGATCTACGAATTAAGAGGAACAGAGACAGACAATCTGGATACCTGGATAGACGAACTTGATTGAGTTATTTTTACACTACTTCTACCGGGGTACAAGTGATTGTAACAAATCTGGGACTGGTGACCCCAGACTCCTTTCACGAGTTGTCTCCTACAACATTTGTGCCCTGCTAAAAGTAGTGTAAAAGTCTAGTGAAAGGATGTGTAACACCATGAGAAGAAAGAAGGATTGTACAACTTCTACACCGGAAGAGGTACAAACTATATTTAAACTCACATCTTCAACGTCAGAAGGACGAGAAAACGAACTAATTAACATGGCTTACAATGAGGTTGCTAGACGAATCGCAAACCATGAAGCCACTTCTGCAGAGTTAGTTCACTTCTTGAAGATGGGGTCAGAGAAAGAACGACTTGAACGCTCAAAGATTGAAACTGAAATGGAGTTACAGAGAGCAAAGACAGTTGCAATCGAAGAAGGTCGTTCTATGGAACAAATTGCTAAGGAAGCCATTGAAGCATTTAAGAGGTATAGCGGTGTGGAGGACGAAGAGTGATGGGAGATAAGAACAAAATCTGCAAAGATTGGAATGATCCATCGTTTGCAAAACTATTAAGAGACATGGAGAAAGGTAAGGTTAATAAGAACTTAAGTTCATTCTATACTAGACCTGTTTATGCTTATACCAAAGCTAAGGTAGGAGATATAGGGGATGAGTTACCGAACGTATGATGAGTTAATCACTTTACCAACATTTGAAGAGAGATTCAAATACCTACAACTTAATGGGCAATGCTCAGAGACTACATTTGGAGGACATAGAGTTCTCAACCAAATGCTGTACCAATCGCCTCAATGGCAAGAAGTAAGAAGACGAGTAATTATTAGAGACAATGGCTGCGATCTAGGAGTACCTGATAGACCGATAAACGAAAAGATTCTGATTCACCACCTTAATCCTATCACTATCGAGCAGGTTACTAACTTTGATCCAGCTATTTTTGATTTGAATAATCTTATCTGTGTTTCTAAGAAAACTCACAATGCCATACATTATGGCGATGGAAGTAAATTAACACCAAGCACAATTACAGAAAGGAAACCTGGTGATACTAGGTTGTGGTGATCTGATTATGTATGAAAATTACCTCCAGCATTTCGGTATCAAAGGTATGCATTGGGGCGTTCGTAGATTTGAGACTGAATCTGGTCATCTGACTCCTGCTGGTAAAGCTAGGTACGATGGCTACAACAAAGCTAAAGAAGCTACCAAAGCAGCCAAGAAAGCCAGAGACAAAGCATACAATAAAGCTAACTATTCAATAGATTCTAAGGATCAAAAAGCTTACGATAACTCTGTTGGTATGTATAACCTTAGAAAGAGACAAGAGTCTGATGCTAAGGTTAGAATGAAGATGAATGCTAGAGCAGAGGCAGGTAAGTCAGCTGGTAAGAGAGAACAGAAGCTTATTGACAAGTTCAAAGAAAAGGGTATGACTCAGGAAGAAGCTGAGGTAGCAGCATACAAGAGAGCTAAGTTAGAAAAGACATTAGCAATTGCAGGAGCAGTTACTTTAGCAGCCGCTGCAGCTTATGGTGCAAAGAAGTATCACGACTATGTATCTGATGAAGTACTTGAAGTTGGTAAAGTTAGTATGAAGAGAGTTACTAAGGACAATTCCGACAAACTCTATGATACTTTCTATGCTGCTTCAAGTAAGAGAGATGCAAACAAGTATGTTGGTATGTATGGTACACAGATTAAACAGCAAGGTGCTGGAGATGTTTACCAGAAGACTATTGACCTTAAAGAGAACATTAAGATTGCTTCTACAAAGAATGCAAAAGATACAATGGCCAGTGTAATGAAGAATACTTCTCCTGAGAATAGAAGACAGATTCTTGACGAGTTAGATAGCCTTAATAGACAGTATCAAAACAATCCTTTGCTAAGAGGAAGTTCTCAGGGTAAAATGTTGAATAAGGGATTACATGACATTGCTAATGGTAAGTATGATACTAAAGCAGCTTATGATGCTCTAAACTTCAACATGACTGGTGGTAATCAATCTAAGGTTTACAGTGAGTTCAAACAGGCACTTAAAGACAAAGGTTATTCAGGTATTAAAGACAGAAATGATGAGAAGTATAGTGGATATGATGCAAAATCTGCAAGGATTATATTCGATACTTCAAAGGTAAAAGTTAGCGACATTAGAAAACTTTCCGATGAAGAAATTAGTAAGAAGAACGAGGAAGAGACTATAAATGTAATCTTAAGAGCGTCTGCTAAAACTCTTCTCCCTAAGGCAGCAGTAGCAACAGCCGCTATGGCAGGAGTAAATAAAGCAGCCAATACTTCTAGAGACAACAGAGCTATATCTGAATACAAGAAAGAGCATCCAAACACCAAACTCTCTAATGATGAGATCTTAGAGAACTATTATGGAGGCAAGAAGTAATATGGATAAAAAGGAGACAAACACCAAAAAGTTACTTTCGATTATTAAAGATTTACTACTTCCCAAACCTAAGATGGGTATTTCTAGTTTCGAATTAGACGATGCTAGACAAAAAGGTGAAGACATAAGTAAAGTAATTGAAAGATACAAGAAGTAATATTCTGTCAAGAAAGGAGGGTAAGAATGGGTGATACGTCTATACTAAAGGACGTTAAAAAGCAGATAGGAATTGTTCCAGACTATGAAGCTTTTGACGACCAATTACTAATGTGCATAAATTCAGCATTTGCAACCCTCCATCAGCTTGGCGTTGGCCCTGTGGAGGGCTTTTTAGTTGATAAGAGCACTGATTGGAGTGAGTATATTTCAACTGACAGATTAAACTTCATCAAAAGTTACGTATCAATGAAAGTCAGAGTAATGTTTGATCCACCTTCTAGTTCGTTTGCTTTAGATGCAATTAACAAACAAATAGCAGAGTATGAGTGGAGGATTACTTCTGAAGTAGAATGTTACGGACAGGAGGATGCATAATGTACGAGTACGACGAGAGTAATACATTGCAACATCATGGTATCCTCGGCCAAAAATGGGGAGTTAGAAGGTTCCAGAATAAAGATGGTACTAGAACGCCTGCAGGAAAACGTAGGGAGAAGTACCAAACAGTATCTCAGGAAGCTAATGAGGTACTTAAGAATCGTAATAAGTATACTGACCAGGAATTACAATCTAAGGTTAACAGATTGAATAACGCTGCTAGACTTAGAGACCTTGCTGGTAAGGATACCGAGAAGAAAAATCTACTAGACAGCTATACAAGTGGAGCAAAGAAAGTTCTACTTGCGGCAACTACCACTGGAGCACTTATAACAGTTGGTACCAAAGTAATGAAATCTGATTTCATGAAAAGCGTTATGTCTACAGAGATGAATGGAATAGCCCATAAAGGACAACGTGGAAGAGCCAAGTGGCAAGTATACGGTTAAGGCGGTGATGTGAATGCTATCCAATACCGCAACTCCGAAATATTATGCTAAGTTCCGCACGGATGTAGTAATGGGTGTCATTCCAGTAAACGAATATATCTCAATGGAGATGAACCGCATTGATGCTTTAATTAGAGATCCACAATTCTACTATGACGATAAGCCAGTAGATGCGTGGATTCAATTCTGTGAAGGAGAACTTACACTAACTGACGGATCAGACTTGAACATGCTTGATTCGTTTAAGCTTTGGGCTGAAGAAATTTTCGGATGGTACTTCTTTGAGAACCGAACAGTTTGGAATCCCAATGCTTTAGGCGGTGGTAAAGGTGCTTTCGTTAAGAAGAAGTACAAGCGTAGATTAACTGTAAAACAATTTCTCATTGTAGGAAGAGGTGCAGCTAAGACTTTGTATGATACATGCTTACAAGCTTACTTCTTAACAGTTAACACAGCAACCACTGTTCAAATGACAACCGCTCCAACTATGAGACAAGGTGAAGAGGTATTGTATCCTTTTAGAACAGCTATTACTAGAGCTCATGGACCGTACTTTACGTTTCTTACCCAAGGTTCTTTACAGAACACAACAGGTAATAGAGCAACTAGGCAGCAGCTTGCTTCTACAAAGAAAGGTATACAGAACTTCGTTACGAATTCTCTATTGGAAGTTGTGCCAATGTCCATTGACAAGTTACAAGGACGTAAAGACAAGGTTGCAACGGTTGATGAGTGGCTCTCTTGTGAGATTAGAGAGGACCCAATAGGCGCTATAGAGCAAGGTGCTCAGAAGAATGGTGACTATCTCATCGTTGCAACTTCTTCGGAAGGAACCATACGTAATGGTGTTGGTGACACGATCAAAATGGAGCTCATGAAGATACTCAAAGGAGAGTATTACGCTCCATTTGTTTCAATCTGGTGGTACAAACTAGATGATGTAGATGAAGTAGGAGACCCATCAACTTGGTTAAAGGCAAATCCTAACCTTGGTAAGACAGTTACTTATGAAGCTTACCAAAGAGATGTGGAAAGAGCTGAACAGAATCCGGATGCAAGAAACGACATCCTCGCCAAAAGATTCGGAATACCAATGGAGGGTTATACTTACTTCTTTACATACGAGGAAACACTTCCTCATGATAAACAAGATTTCTGGCAAATGCCATGTGCATTAGGAGCCGACCTTTCTCAAGGTGGTGACTTCTGTTCTTTTGTATTTCTATTTCCTCTTAGAGGGGGTCGATTTGGAGTTAAGACGATTAACTACATTTCAGACTTCACTCTTCATAAACTCCCAGGAGCTATGAGACAAAAGTATCAACATTTCATAGATGAAGGTTCTTTAGTAATCATGGAAGGAACAATTCTCGACATGATGGAAGTATACGACGACCTTGATATGCGTATAACACAAAGCGGGTACGACATCAGATCATTCGGATACGATCCATACAATGCTAGAGAGTTTGTTGCTAGATGGGTTACTGAGAATAGTGAGTTTGGAGTTGAAAAGGTAATTCAGGGAGCAAGAACCGAATCAGTACCACTTACAGAGTTAAAGAAGTTGGCGTCAGAGAGAATGATCATCTTTGACCAAGAGCTCATGTCATTTACCATGGGCAACTGTATAACAATCGAAGATACAAACGGTAATAAGAAACTACTCAAGAAAAGTTACGATGCAAAGATTGATGCTGTAGCTGCTATGATGGATGCCTTCGTAAGTTACAAGCTCAATAAAGATGCATTCGAGTAAGGAGCATATATGAATAACGATTGGAGGGAGTATTACGACCCAGAGTATGTTCTTATACATCATGGAATTAAGGGACAGAAGTGGGGAATAAGAAAGTATCAGAACGCTGATGGTACTCTCACAGCTGAAGGTAAGCAACGTTATGGTGCTGCTAGTGGAAAAGTAGAGAAGTACTCTCGAAAAGCTTCTGGATGGGAAAGTAGAGCTATTAACGCTAAGACTAGTATCGGTAGAGGTCTTAGTACAAGTATGGCAACTTGGAGAAGACAGAAAGCAGATAGAGTAGCAGAAAAAGCAACAGGCGATTACAAGCTACTTGCATTGAATAAGAATGCCGCAAGAAACCTTAGAGCGGGTGCTGAGACAAATGCTAACATCGCAGCTGGTATCAAGAAGAGAGCAGATAACTCTACAGGTCTTAGGAACAAGTATCTCATGGAGAAGGCTGTACAAAAGTTAGCTTCAGCAGAGAACCATGAGATAGCTGGTAAGAAGTATGAAGCAGTTTCCAAGTCTCCGCTTTTACTTAAAGGTGGAACCTATATTACTAAGACTCTTAAGGAATCTACATACACAGGAGCTGGTAGACAGAGAAATGTCAAGGAAAGAGTAGCTGAAGCACTTGGTGATCAGGTTATTTCAAGTATTATTCAGACTAAGACAAAAGGTATTGAAGAGAGAATTGATAGTAAGGCTGCTGAGTCAGCTAGTAGTAAGAAAGCTAAGTTAGGTAGTAATGCTGCTAAGTTAGGTATTAAAGTAGCTAATAAGGTTGCTGGACGTGGCGTAGTAAGTGGTGGTAGAGACGTTTACTACAGATCACAGAATTCCGCTCAGAAGAGATGGGATAAGATAGCGAAAGGATGATGTTATGGAGAATGAGCTTTATCATCATGGGATTAAAGGCCAGCGTTGGGGAGTAAGAAGATTCCGTAATGAAGACGGTACCCTTACTAATGCTGGAAAGAGACGTTATGGTGAGAACCTCGACATCAATGACCGCTCCAGAACCAATGTAGCCAAGATTCGTTTAGGTGAAGCTAGAAGAAGGCTTGATGTAGCTAAAGAGAATTCTAAAAAGACCAATAATAACTACCGAGTTGCAGAACTAAAAGGTAGGGAGCGTTCAGCTAAGCAGGCTGTAAAAGATTCTAAGAAGATAGACCGTGGTGCAAAGTATGCAGCTAAAGGACAGACCATATCTGGTAATAAGTTTAAAGCAGCTATGGGTTATGGTGCTGCATATTTAGGTTCTAGAGCTTTAACTAGCTTCTTGAACAAAAGAATGACTGAACTTGGTAATGAAGGTAGGTTAACCCCTGCTCATGTTTACGTTGCTAAGCAGATTAACACTTATGGTTCTTTAGGAATGTATGGTGCAGCTATTGGTTATGACTTTGTTCAGGGAAGAAAGAATTCCGCTATAAGAGCTTATAACACTTCTAAATGGGATGGAGAATCCTCAATTAAGAGAGTAGGTTCTCAGGAATACAAAGATGTAGTAGAACGAAGAAAGGGTAAGGGTTAACCAAAAATGCCAACAATAACACAACGTATTCGTTCTGGATGGAACGCATTTATTGGTCGAGACCCCACAAAAGAGTTTAACTTTACTCCACAAGAGTTCAACTATAGTGGATATGGTTATGGGATTAGACCGGATCGAATGAGGTATACCGGTGGTAATCAGAGGTCAATTGTAGCCTCAGTATACAACCGGATCTCAGTTGATGTGGCTTCAGTTCACATAGAACATGCAAAACTGGATGATAATGGGCACTTCAAAGAATCTGTTAAGTCAGGTTTGAATGAATGCATCAATGTATCTGCCAACATAGATCAAACCGGTAGAGCTTTAATCCAGGATATTGTAGAGTCTATGTTTGATGAAGGAGTGGTAGCAGTAGTACCTACAGACACTGACGTAAATCCACTTAATACAGCATCTTACGATATTTTGTCTATGAGAACAGGTAGGATTGTTGGATGGTATCCAGATGCTGTTAAGATACACCTTTACAATGAACTTGTAGGTAGGTATCAGGACATAATCCTACCGAAGAGTAGAGTGGCCATCATTGAAAACCCATTCTATTCAATCATGAATGAACCTAATTCAACGTTACAGAGACTTATACAAGCCATTAACAAGTTGAATGCCGCCAACGACAATTCTACAAGTTCTAAACTTGATCTCATTATTCAGCTTCCTTATGTGACTAAGTCACCTCAGAGGAAACTAGAAGCTCAGAAGAGAAGAAAAGAGATTGAGGATCAGCTTGCTACTTCCAAGTTAGGTATAGCCTATACTGATGGAACAGAGCGAGTTACACAGCTTAATAGGTCGTTAGATAACAACCTATGGACTCAGGTTAAAGAGTTAACCGAGCAGTTATTTTCTCAGTTAGGTGTTACACCTAGCATCTTAGATGGTACTGCTGATGAAGCTACCAGAATCAACTATTTCAATTCAACAATTGCTCCAATTTGTTCTGCAATTACAGATGAGTTTGGTAGAAAGTTCTTGACAAAAACAGCAAGGACTCAGAAGCAGGCAATCATTTATTTCAGAGATCCATTCAAGTTGGTACCAGTTAGTCAGTTAGCTGACATTGCAGATAAGTTCACCAGAAATGAGATCATGACCTCTAATGAACTTAGAGCAGAGATTGGTTACAAGCCAGTTGATGACCCTAAGGCTAACATGTTGATTAACAAGAACCTCAACATGTCTGATGAACAGACTGCAGAAGTCTATGGTAATAATCCACCAGGAGAAACTGACGACGGAAATGGTACAGAAACGACGAACAGTAACTCCTCCTCAATCGATGGGTTACTACAGTCAGTTGGGAACCAATCAATTTAATAAGGAGGTAAGGACGATGCCAAGAAAGCAGTATGACTTTGCTGGTTGGGCTACCAAGAATGACATTCTTTGTTCAGATGGTAGAACTATCAGACATGGCGCGTTCTCTGGAGACCATGGTAAGACAGTACCTCTAGTATGGAATCACAGGCATGATGATGTGAACGAGGTTCTTGGTCATGCATTACTCGAGGATAGACCTGAAGGTACTTATGCTTACTGTACTTTTAATGGAACCGAAAGAGGACAGAACGCCAAAGAGCTTGTTCAGCATGGTGACGTCGTTGCACTCTCTATTTACGCTAATCAGCTTAAACAGAGAGGTGGGGATGTTCTTCATGGAGCTATTAAAGAAGTTAGTCTTGTGTTAGCCGGTGCTAACAGAGGCGCACTTATCGATTCTGTTATGGAGCACGGAGAAGAGTCTGTAGATGAGGCTGAAATCCAGTTCGTAGGATTCGGTGACATCGAACTCTATCATGCAGAAGGAGAAGAGACAGGTATGAACGAAGAAGAAAAGAAAGTCCAGAATGAAGAAGAGTCTGGCGAAGAGACTGTTCAGGATGTTTACGATTCCATGAACGAGAAGCAGAAGCAGGTTGTTGCTTTCCTCGTTGGTAAGGCCGTTGAAGATGCTACAGGCAAAGGCGGTAAGGAAGAGGAAGAAGTAAAACATTCTGACGATGATCAAAATGACGACGATTCTGAAGAAGAGAGTGGAGATGGTGAGACTGTACAGGAGATCTATGACTCTATGAACGAGAAGCAGAAGAAGGTCGTATCTTTCCTTGTAGGAAAGGCAATTGAAGACACAGCAGAATCCAGCGAAGGAGGATCAGAAGATATGAAGCATAGCGTATTTGCAGGTGAGGAAAACGTACAGAACACACTTTCTCACGAAGATTTCATGGAGATTAACAAAGTTGGACGCCAGATGGGTTCACTTAGAGCAGCTTTCGAAGCAGCTGAGGACGAAGGCGTTATCCAGCATGGTGATTTACCAGTAGCTGGTGTTGACTATGGCATCACAAACATCGAATACCTCTTCCCAGAGGCTAAGACAATCAACACAACACCTGAGTTCATCCAGAGAGAAATGGGATGGGTACAGAAGGTTCTTGGTGCAACACACCATACACCTTTCTCAAGAGTAAAGAGTATCTTTGCCAACATCACAGAGGATGAAGCTCGTGCAAGAGGTTACATCAAGGGTAAGCTTAAGAAGGAAGAAGTATTCTCACTCCTTAAGAGATCAACAGACCCTCAGACAATCTACAAGAAACAGAAGCTTGACAAGGACGACATCGATGACATTACAGATATGAATGTAGTTGCTTGGATCAAGGCTGAGATGCAGATGATGCTCAAGGAGGAAATTGCAAGAGCTATCCTTATCGGTGATGGAAGACTTGCTTCTTCTGACGACAAGATCCAGGAGACACACATTCGTCCTGTATACAACGATGCAGACCTTTACACAATCAAGGTTCCTGTACATGTTAAGGAAGGTGCTTCTGAGGATGAGCTTGCTAAGGCCCTCATCAGAGCTATGATCAAGGCTCGTAAGCTTTATAAGGGTTCAGGTAACCCAACATTCTTCACAACTGATGATTACCTCACAGATGCACTCCTTCTTGAGGATGGTATCGGACACAGACTGTACAAGTCTGAGGCTGAGGTTGCTACAGCTATGAGAGTTAAGGAAGTAGTTCCTGTAGAGGTTATGGAGAACCACAAGATCGGTATCACAGTAGAGGGTGTTACAACTCAGTATCCTCTTATCGGTGTTGCTGTTAACCTTGCAGACTACAACGTTGGTACAAATGGTGGTGCTAAGACTGACTTCTTCGATGACTTTGACATCGATTACAACCAGTACAAGTACCTCTATGAGACACGTATGTCTGGTGCTCTTATTAAGCCTTTCTCAGCTATGTCATTCTACCTTGTAGAGGACGAGGAAGAAGAGGAAGGAAATCACTAATGCTTTTTAGGAGGTTGCGATGAAGTGGTTTGGTGAAATCGGTTTTAATGAGGTAGTAGAGGTAGAACGAGGCGTGTATATGCCTAAAGTTGTACCTAGATCTTTTTATGGCGATGTATTGAGAGACTTCTGGAAAGAACAGCAGCTCGACAAGATTAATGACGACTTGCATATTTCCAATAAACTTTCAGTTATATCAGACGACTATCTTCAGAACAACGTCCATAAGATTGCGTATGTGACTTTTGGAGGAGCCAAGTGGACTGTAAGTGGAGTCACTGTTGACTTCCCACGAATTACATTAGAACTTGGCCCTCTATATTTGGAGGAGGGGTCTGAAGGTAATGAAGACTAGAGGAGAAATTCAACTAATGTTGGAGGAGATTCTTGGAAGTCCAAATGTATATTTTCAGGCCCCTCCAAACACAGGTATGGTGTATCCGTGCATTGTGTATAAGTTCGTAAGGTTCAATATTCAACGTGCGGACAATAAACCATATTTAGTTACTGGTCGTTGGGAGATTCATCACATGTATAAAGACATTAAGAATGACTTAAAAGAGAAGTTTGCTTTAGAAACTCCTTTCTGTACATGGGATAAACGAATAGTATCAAAGAACATCTACAACGACTATTACATCATTAATCAATAATGGAGGATAAAAATTATGGCAATACAGCATAAGATTACATGGGATAACCAGGGCGAAAAGAAATTCGAAGCTGGTACCGACCATGCCGTACTCTATCCTATCGCTAATGGAGTATACCCTAAGGGAGTAGCTTGGAATGGTATTACAGCAGTTAACGAGTCCCCAGAAGGCGGTGACGCTCAGGACTTCTACGCTGATAACATTAAGTATGGTTCACTTCGTGGTGCTGAGAACTTTAACGGTACAATCGAGTGCTACACATACCCAGACGAGTGGAAAGCTTGCGATGGTCGTAAGGAGCTTGTTCCTGGTGCTACAATCGCTCAGCAGAACAGAAAGGCATTTGGTCTTTCATACAGATCACTCCTTGGAAACGATACAGAGGGACTTGATCTTGGTTACGTTCTTCACCTCGTTTACAATGCAACAGCTTCACCTTCAGAGAAGAGCCGTTCAACAATTAACGAGTCTCCTGAAGCTCAGACAATGTCTTATGAGTTCAAGACAACTCCTGTTGGAGTAAGTGTTATCGAGAACGCTAAGGCTACATCTCACGTTGAGATCGATAGCACAAAGGTTACAGCAGCTCAGCTCGCAGCTATCGAAGCAGTTCTTTATGGAACAGTTGCTAGTGTTAGCTATTCAGAAGTAGCTGCTACATCAACTGACAACCCAGTTTCTGAGGGATGGTATGAGAAGGTTGGTGATTCTTATGTTCTTTCAGCTGATACAGTAGTTGATGATGAGAAGACATACTATGAGAAGGTTGAGACAGGTGCCGTAGATGGCAGACTTCCTCTTCCTGATGAAGTTTACACAATTCTTACAAACGCTCAGTAATGAGTAAACCCTGTGGCTTGGGTCGTTGGCTATACGTCTTCGGTCCGAGCCACTTCTTTTTAGTTCGATGTTCAAAATGACCGGTTGAAAGGAGTTTAAACCATGATTAAGAAGACAGTTACATACACAGACTACCTCGGAACAACAAGAACCGAAGATGTCTACTTCAATCTTTCTAAGTCAGAACTCTCAGACATGCAGATGTCAGTAGATGGAGGCTTTGACAAGAAGCTTAAGGATATGATGAATGCTGTAAAGAGTAAAGAAATCTACAACACATTCGTAGAAATTGTTCTTGCAGCTTATGGTGAGGTTTCACCAGATGGTAAGTACTTCCTTAAAGAGGATGAAGAAGGACATAAGCTTTACAAGAAGTTCCGTCAGTCACCTGCGTATGAGGCAATAATGGATGAAATCTGTCAGAATGAAACAACCATTGCAGAGTTCTGTAATGGAATCATTCCTAAAGAAGTTAGGGAACTTCAGGCAGAAAAGCCTAATGGCGAATACCATCCAAATAAATAAGGAGTAAGTAATGCTGAAAATAAAGATACCAGATCAACCAGAAGAACAACTCTGGGATGAAACAAAAGAAGAATTCGTTTACAAGCCAGGTATCAAAGGTTGTGAGTTGACTCTGGAGCATTCATTACTCTCAGTTTCCAAATGGGAATCTATATGGTGTAGACCTTTTCTATCGAACAAAGAAAGAACGGTAGAAGAGACATTAAGTTATATAGAATGTATGACTATTACACCTACTAATGTAGATCCAGAAGTGTATAGACGAATCCCACAATCAGAATTTGAAAGGGTTAACCAATACATTAACAATCCTTCTACAGCTACTACTTTTAGTGGACCTAAAGGAGGATCAAAGAAAGATGAAGTAACTACATCTGAGTTAATTTACTATTGGATGACTGCTGCTAACATACCTTTCGAATGTCAGAAATGGCATCTTAACCGACTGTTAACCCTCATAAGAGTTTGTGAGATTAAGAATGATCCTAAAGGCCAAAAGAAACTTAGTTCTAATGAGATTAGAAAAGATTACGACAAGTTGAATGAGGCTAGAAGGAAAGCTATGCATACTAAAGGTTAAAAGGAGGAGACGGTTATGGGAATGCATATCACGTGTAGTGGAGATCTTTCGAAGACCATGAAGTTCCTCAATCGTCTCCTTAATAAAGATTATTTAAACATATTATCAGAGTACGGTAAACGAGGAGTTGAAGCTCTTCGAGCAGCCACACCTAAAGATACTGGAACAACTGCAGATAGTTGGTATTACGAGATCAAACAGGACCGTAATGAGACCGCTATAAATTGGTGTAATTCTAATGTCAATGAAGGTGTAGTAATTGCCTTAATACTTCAGTACGGACATGGTACTGGTTGGGGCGCCTATGTCGAGGGTATTGATTACATCAACCCAGCTATGAGACCTATATTTGACGATTTGGCAAATGAATGCTGGAAGGAGGTCACTAAGGAATGAGTTCTGTTGATGAAAGAGTTGTCAAAATGGTCTTTGATAACTCAGAGTTTATGAGTAAGATTGCTCAAACGATTACCGGCCTTACTCAGTTAAACAAAAGCACAGAACAGATAGCCAATAGCAATTCTGGCGGTCTAAACGCTATGAGCAATGCTTTTGAGAAGGCTGAAATCATGTCTACTAAAGCTGGCTTCCATTTGCAGGATGTTTGGCTTAAAGTAGCAAGTATATTTGAGTATCAGATTGCAGGCAAGATTGTAAGCGTAAGTAAACAGATTGCTAATGCAATGACATTCGAAGGTATTAATGATGGTTTTAAGGAGTACGAACTTAAGATGGGTTCTGTACAGACCATTATGGCAGGTACCGGAGAATCTTTAAGTAAGGTAAATCAGTATCTGGAAGAGTTAAATGCTTATTCCGATAAGACTATATATTCATTCGCAGATATGACCAACAACATTGGTAAGTTCACAAACGCTGGTGTTAAGTTGGAAGATGCTGTAGCAGCCATTAAGGGTATTGCTAACGAAGCAGCTATATCTGGAGCAAATGCTAATGAAGCTTCGAGAGCGATGTATAACTTCTCACAGGCTTTGTCAGCAGGTTATGTAAAGCTTATCGATTGGAAGTCAATTGAGAACGCTAACATGGCCACTCAAGGATTTAAAGACACACTTCTTGAAGTAGCATCAACTTGTGGTACTGTCGAGAAGGATGCAGATGGTATGTACAAGGTTCTTTCTACAAGCGCCCAAGGTGGTTCGATGAAAGAAGCTATTAGTGCAACCAAAAACTTTAATGATTCGTTGAGTTATCAGTGGATGACAACCGATGTATTGACGAAGGCATTGAAGATTTACGCAACTGATGTCTTGGGTGATGACGTAACTCAGGCAGAAAGAGAAGCGTATGAAGAAGAGCTCAGACTCATGGGTATGAGTGAAGAGCAGATCAAGAAGTTCGAGGAGTTAGGTCATAAGGCCACCCTTGCAGCTTCTGAAGTAAAAACTTTCTCAATGCTTATAGATACCTTGAAGGAAGCAATTGGTTCTGGATGGGCACAAACCTGGGAAATACTTATAGGTGACTTTGAGGAAGCAAAAGCAGTATGGACAAAAGTTAGTGATGTCCTTGGTGGAATCATTGACAAACAATCTAAAGCACGAAATGAGTTGCTTAAGGGTTGGGATAAACTTGGTGGTCGTATTCAATTACTTACAGCTCTAGAGAATACGTTTAATGCTGTCTTGGCAATTGTTAAACCAGTTTCTCAAGCAATGAAAGACATATTTCCACCAATTACAGCGCAGAATCTTATAACTATTTCTAAGGGATTAAAAGAGTTTACTGCGAAGTTAACTATAACCGAAGAAACAGCTAAAAAGATTAGAAGCGCAGCTAAAGGTTTCTTTGCTATATTCGACATTGGTTTGCAATTAATCACAGGCTTTCTTAAAGTACTATTTCCAATGACATCTTCACTTGGTGGAGTTGCAAGTAAAATTCTAGACGTAGCAGCTTCTGTTGGAGAATTCTTAGCAAAGGTAGATTACGTTCTTAAGAAAGCTAAAGTATTTGAAACAGTATTCACTATATTAGCTATGGTGATTGCTATTCCATTCAAATACATAGAAAAGTACTTTGGTAACTTTGAAACTATATTTAATAAGATTGTTTCTATTGGTACTAAGGTATTTAGTTTAGTTGCAACCGGAGTAAGTGGAATCATTACCCTCTTTGGACTATTGTTCTCATCATTCACAAAGGCAGCAGGACCTATGGCTAATGCTGGTGATATTTTCAAGAATGTATTCGATGACATAGAGGGTGGATTAGATAATTTTAAAGCACGTATTGAGGCTTTAGAGCCATTCTTCAATGGAATTAAAGCTATATTCTCAGGAATAGGTACGATGCTTGGAACAGTATTCAAACAGATGGGAGAAAGCATCTCTGGTATCTCATTTGGCGGTAATGGAATAGGCGGATTGATGAACATATTTAATGCGCTTATCTCAGGAGGAATACTGCTCAAACTTTATACAGGCATTAAGAGATTCTCCGAAGTTGGAGGAATTCTTGATAGCTTAGGTGATGCTTTGGATTCTTTCGGAAAGAAAGTTGGTTCAGAGACATTACTAAATACTGCAAAAGCTGTGGCTATATTAGCAGGTTCTTTGTTTGTAGTTGCAATGATTGATAGTGAAAAGCTAACAGGAGCAACAACAGCAATTTCTGTAATGGTTGGAACTTTAGCTGGAGCTATGGCACTTCTTATGAAAGCAGTTAACTCCTTTAGTACTACTGATGTTACTAAAACCTTCAGCTTATTTGGTAAAAACATATTTGGAACCAATGCTTCGAAGATGATAGAACTATCAGTAACATTAGGTGCAGTTTCTAAAGCACTTATCTCTATGGGAGCAGCTGTATTGATGATGTCTGTAGGCTTGAAGATTGTTTCTTCAGCAGCTAAAGACGGTCATCTTTGGGATAGTTTTGCAGTAATAAGTCTTATGCTTGGAGAACTTACAGCTGTTGGTATTGTACTTAGTAAGTTTGGTGGGGATAAGGCAGTTAAGGGATTAACAAGTATGACTGCTGCATTAGTAGTCATGGCAGTTGCATTAGGAATGGTTGCGAAAGTCGTTGAGGGTGGAAACGCTTGGCAGGCTTTAGGAATTCTATCTATAATGCTTGGTGAATTAGCTGGAGTCGCTTTACTTGTACAAAACTTTGGTAAGTACAAGATGAGTGGAATGACAGCGTTAATCTCTTTAGCAATTTCATTGAATCTTTGTGTAATGGCACTTAAGTCTGTTAGTGATGCTTTAGGTTCCGAGGGTAATCACATCTGGGAATCTTTAGCAATAATCACCATTATGCTTGCAGAATTAGCAGCTATTACAGTTGTAATGTCAAAGTTTGGTGCATTCGCAGCATTAGGAGGTGTCGGAGCAATAATGGCCGCTGCAGCCTTGCTGATTCTTGTACAGGCTTTGAAACAAATTAGTGATGCTTTGGGTAAAACCGATCAACACATATGGCAAGCTCTTGGAGTTATAGCTGTATCGTTGATTACCTTGGCTATTGGACTTGCAGCAATGGCTACAGGTATTCCAGGAGCAGCTGCTTTGTTGATTGCTTCAGCAGCACTCATAGTTCTTGGAGGCGCGCTCAAAATCATGGGTTCTCTTTCACTCAAAGAGATAGGTAAAGGACTTTTAGCAATGGCTGGTTCATTACTTATACTGGCAGCAGGTTTAACAGCTATGATTTTAGCTCTTCCAGGAGCAGTTGCATTAGTTGTAGCTTGTGTAGGACTTACAGAATTAGCCGGAGTACTTAAACTATTCAGCGGAATGAGCTTGAAAGAAGTAGCTAAGGGTCTGTTAGTAATGGTAGCAGCCTTAGTTGGTATGACAGCATCACTTACAGCTCTATCAGTGTTCTCACCATTCATTCTGTTGTTCTCTATTGCATTGACAACGTTTGGTGTGGCGCTTATTGCTTCAGGTGTTGGTATGACATTCTTTGCAGCGGGCTTACAAGCTTTAGTTGCAGTTATGCCAATGGGCATTGAAGCGTTTAATTTACTTGCAACAACTCTTCTAAATCTTATACCAGTTCTTGCTGAGAAGTTACTGGAAGCATTAGGAATAGTTCTAACCAAGATTGTTGAGTATGGTCCTGCGTTTACTCAAGCAGCAATAGTAATTATTGGTAGCATTCTTGATGCTTTAAGTGGAATGCAGATTAAGATTGCGGATACTATCTTAAATACAATCCTTGGTATTCTTCAGGTAATTACTGAACATACTCCAGAGATTGCTCAGGCTGGAACTGACATGATTGTAGCTTTCATGGATGCAGTCGCAACTGAAACGCCTAGATTAGTTGATTCAGCTTACAAGTGTGCAATTGAGTTCATCAATGGTCTTGCAGATGCTATTAGCAACAATAATACAGAATTAATAGCAGCAGTTGACAATCTTATGACTGCCGTAATTCAAGCTATTACTCAGTGGATTGTTGCTTTCACTCCTTTAGGTTTCTTAATTCCTCAAGAGATGAAAGACGGCATCATGACTGGTGAGTTTAATGTTAAAGATGCTATGGACAATATAGTTGCTACTGCCATTGATGCCGTTAAAGGTAAGATCGAAGACTTCAAAGAAGCAGCAAAAGATTTTATCGGAGGTTTCATATCCGGATTAGAGGATGTACCTTTGGTTGGTAAAGTAGTTTCTGCAGCAGCTTCATTAGGTTCTAAGGCAGTTGAGGCTCTTAGATCAGAAAAGGGTATAGATGCACATTCTGATTCTGTAGAGACTGTTGAAGCTGGTCACGACTTCGGTGGTGGTTTCGTTACTGGAACAACAGATAAGATTCCTGAGGCTGAAGATGCTGCCACATTACTTGGTAGTAACTCAGTTGATGCTTTGGATGAAACTCTTACTAGTGGTTCTGATGATATTATGGCGACAATTAACAAGCTTGTTAGCGATGTTAAAAATGCAGTTAACAGCACTGAAACCATGACTTATACCGCTAAGAGTAATGCCAAGGCTGCTCATGACCAAGCAAAAGCTTTTAATTTAGTAAATGAAGAGCTTGAGAACAACATGACTGCAGAAGAGAAAGACGCCCAGGCTAAACTTAAGAACACTAAGGAAACTGAAAAGAATACTGAAGCAACTGAAACAAATACTAAAGCTACTTCTAGTGGTACTAAGGCAACAAAGAAGTCTGCAGATGTAATGGATTATGCTTCCGGTATTGTTGAGGCATTTACAGAACAGTATGGACATTTATATTCTCATCTTGGTGACGATGCTCCTGTTAAGGTTGCTACGATTGCAATTAAGAACTTAGCAGAGCAGACATATTTAGCATCTCTTAAAGCCAAAGAAGCAACTGAGATGAACGAAAAGACTACTGTCTCTATTGAAGACATGATCAAAGAGTTTACTCAGTTGAAATCTAAAGTATATGACTCAGTTAAGTCTATGTTTGAAGGCGATAGCTTCTTCCAGAAGTTTGAACTTAAGACAGAGAAAACCATGGGTGACTTACTTGAAGGCATGAGATCTAATGTTAATGCTGTTAAAGATTGGTCTAACAAGTTAGTTATATTAGGTACTAAAGGTGTTGACCAGGGATTACTTAAACAATTAGGAGAACTTGGTCCTAAGGGTTATGAGTATGTTAATGCTTTTGTAAACGCATCAGCAGACCAAATTGCAGAGGCAAATGCTCTCTTTGCTGAGGCAGGAACCTTACCAGATACAGTTTCCAATACAGTAGTTGCAAGTTATGCTATGGCAGGTTTAAATGCTGTTGCTGGCTTTGCCAATGGTGTAGATGAGAATACTTATCAGGCTGCAACTTCTATGGAGAACTTAGGTTTAACTGGTCTTAAGGCTCTTGAAACAGCACTAGAAGAGCAGTCTCCATCTAGAGCAACTTACAGGGATGGTGGATATTTGTGCGAAGGTTTGGCTAATGGTATTAACAACTTTAGCTTCTTACCTCTTAGAGAAACAGTTGACCTGTGTACTAAGATTCTTGAGAAGATTGAAGAGAGGCTTAACAAAAATGTGTTCTATGAGTATGGTAAGAACATTGCATTGGGATTAGCCGAGGGTATGACTTGTGAAGAAGCAGTAAACGCTGTTATGGCAGCTGCCGAATTCCTCAATTCTATAGCAGATAGTGTAACCACTAAATACAACCAGATTGAATCTCCATCAAAAAGATACGCTAAGTACGGTAAGTACATAGCTGCTGGATTTGGTGAAGGTATGGTGGAAGGAACTTCTTACGTTGAGAGTGGTGCAATGGCGTTGTCTGATGCTATTAGAAATACTATGGAAACTGTTAAGACTATAGCTGAGAATGATATGGAGATGCATCCAGTTATATCTCCAGTTCTTGACATTGCCAACCTTAAGAAGACTGCTGGTTCTATAGGTGGACTATTCCCAAGTCGATCATTAGCAATGGCATCTTCTATTGGTATTGGTAGGTCATATTCTGATAGTGCTGATTCAACCAATGGAAACGTTAATTCCGATGGTACACAGATTAGTTTCGTACAAAACAACTACTCTCCAAAGGCGCTTAATCGTTATGAGATTTACAGACAAACTAAGAATCAGATTTCGATGGTGAAAGGAGTGATTGCAAATGCTTAAGACTGTCACTATTACCAATTACCTGGATGAATCTGTGACTTATACGTTCGATGGGCCCACGATTGAAGATCAGTCTGGGCTCTTTATTACTGAGATTGAAGGCCTCGGTCCAGTTAAAGCAGATATCAACATGACTGAGCTTGCAACTGCTGACGGAGGTATCTTCAACTCAGCAAGACTTACAACAAGGAATATTGTATTTCATGCTCGTTATACCTATGCAAAGACGATTGAAGAATCAAGACTTATGACATACAAGTTCTTTCCAATAAAGAAGTATGTAACAGTAAGAGTTGAAACCGACAATCGTATTGCAGAGGCTGTAGGCTATGTTGAATCAAATGAACCAGACATATTCTCAGAAGAATCTTCATGCCAAATCTCTGTTATCTGCGAATCACCGTTCTTCTTATCACCTAATAAAGACGAAACACTCTTTGCTGGTGTAGATGCAAGATTCAAGTTCCCATTCTCAAACAATTCCCTTATGGAAAAGTTAATACTCTTTGGAGAAGTCATTTATAAGAAAACTAATACAGTATTCTATAGTGGGGACTCTGAAATTGGATGTTACTTCGAAATCCATGCAATCGGAGATGTAGAGAACGTAACAATCTATAACCTAAGAACAAGGGAGAGAATGAAACTTGATACAGATAAGCTTCAGACCTTAACTGGAAGTAAACTTAAAGCAGGTGATACAATCACAATCTGCACTATTAAGGGTCATAAGTCTATAACACTGCTTCGAGATGGTGTTGAGAGTAATGTTCTTAACATTCTCGGAAAGAACATAGACTGGTTCCAGCTATCTAAAGGTGATAACGTATTTGGGTTTGTCGCAGAGTATGGGGAGGAGAATATTCAGTTCAAGATAACAAGTCAGGTTGCATACGAGGGGGTATAAGCTATGGATTTAATTGTGCTTAATCAGAACTTCGAAGCAATCTCTGTTATTGATAACTTCGAATCTGTTATCTGGACTGATAGATACGACCAGCCTGGAGAGTTTGAAATCTATACTCCTGTAAATGAAAGCATGCTCACTTATCCTGTAGTCGATAATTATATTCGTATTGATGAGTCTGAGCATCTTATGATTATTGAAGACATAACGATTGAATCTGATGTTGAAAACGGTAATCATATAAAAATCGTTGGTAGAAGTCTTGAGTCAATTCTAGATAGAAGAGTTGTATCTGGAGAACTCAATGTAAGTGGTAGTATCCAAACTACTATTAAGAATCTAATAAATTCTAACATTATTTCCCCATCAGACTCTTCTAGAAAGATTGATAACTTCATATTTGAAGATTCTACTGACACAAATGTTACGTCTCTAACATATAGCGGACAGTTTAAAGGTCAGTCACTTCTTGAGATTATAGAGACTATCTGTCAAACAAAAGATGTTGATCTTGGATTTAAAGTAATACTTAATGACGAGAACCAATTTGTCTTTTCTCTTTATAAGGGAACTGATAGAAGTTATAGACAAGAAGTACTACCTTATGTCTGCTTTAAACCTTCACTTGAAAACATCTTTAATTCCAACTATTCAGAAGTTCATTCCTCTTCTAAAAATGTTATTTACGTTCATGCATCATATTCTGAAGAGATTGAGTATGAAGAAGACGGTAAGACAAGAACTAAAACAGAGCAAAGGGACCTTTATAGAACTGTCGGTTCTGGCACAGGACTTTCTAGAAGAGAATTATATTTGGATTCTTCTGTAAGTAAAGATGAAGACATGGACATGGGAACCTTTACAAACAAAGTAGACCAGTCTGGAACAGATGAACTTAAGAATAGAAAAGTACAAAAAACGTTTGAAGGTGAATGCGAGACTACAAGGATGTACGTCTATGATAGAGACTTCTTTATGGGTGATGTTGTACAAGTTGCAAACGAATACAACAAGGAAGACCCAGCTAGGGTAATGGAATTTATTTGGTCACAGTCAAGTTCAGAACTTAAAAACTATCCAACATTTAAGGCCCTTGACTATGCAGAAAGTGAGGAAAGTTAATTATGGCGTTATCATATGGCTTTTACAATGCTGTCAATGACGATAGACTCTATGATGCAATTCAGATGAGCCAAATATTTGATGGTATTATATCCGATGGTGTCTATGCAACTTACCTTAAGGCTTTAATGGTTAAGGCGAGTAGCACTGTTGGACAGGTCATTGTGCAGCCAGGAAGAGCGTGGTTTAACCATACGTGGACTTATAACGACGCTGACCTTCCTGTTGTAGCTCCAGACCCTGAAGTAATTCTTGATAGAATCGATGCTCTTGTAATTGATATTAACTCTGACCTTGCATATAGAGAAAACACTCTTAAATGGGTTCAGGGTACACCAGCTTCAAGAAACCCAGCTAAACCAACACTTATTCATACAAATACTCACAATCAGTATGCGCTTTGCTATGTTCATAGATATGGCGATACGTACCAGATTAAGCAGGATGACATTGAGAATGCTATCGGTACGTCTGAAACTCCATTTGTTACTGGAATCATAGATACGGTTAATGTAGATGACCTTCTTACTCAGTGGACTGCTCAGTTTAATACTTATATTACTACTAAGCAAAACGAGTTTAGTTCTTTCCAGACAATGATGGAGAACACAATCGACCAGTATCAGAGAGAATCAGAAGCAGCGTTCTTTGCATGGACCGAGACTCAGAAGGCTAGTTGGCTTTCATGGGTTGCAAACAATGAGACGTATTGGAATAACTGGTTTAGCCATATTCAATACGAACTTGATGGGGATGTAGCAGGTCACTTACAACAGCAGATCGATAATATTTCTTATATTTACGTCATAGACGAGGTTTTATATCTTCCTATGACAAGCGTTTCAGTTAATAGCGAGACAGAAACAGCTACGTTCGTAAATCTAAATAATAGTTAAAGGAGGATAACTCGTCATGGCAGATATTAGTGTAATGAACATAGGCGGTACAAGTTATAACGTTAAGGATAGTACTTCAAGAACGAATTCATCTAACGCTCAGAACCTTGCCGCTTACAGAGAAGATGGTGATACAGCTTCTCAAGCCTTTTCCATAGTTGGAACTCCAATTAACTGGAAGGGTACTCTTTACTATACCAAAACAGCAGTCGCTAAGGGAGCTACATGGGTAGTTGGAACAAACCTTACTGCAGCTACAAACCTTGGTAAGCTTATGAGAAACATCAAAACTTATGTGGGAGGGGACGGTAAGCTTCACTTTACCGATCTTACAGGTGCGGATACAGCGTTAAATTTTAGTAGTGGTGGAGATGGTGAACCATTTGTATATCGTGCTTATGCAGGTACGGCAGGTCAAGGAAGTACTGTTTCAGTATCATTGTCTAGTTTTAAGAATGGTGAAAAAATATGTATAGTTGCTTGCAGTGCTGGACAAAACTATACAGTCAATACTCCTGGAATAACTGTAGCTTGTCAATGCACAGGATATTCTAATGGCGGATATTATGACAAATGGATATTTGGAACAGTTACAGATAATACAAAGTCTGTTAGTATAACTAATCAGGCTGGCTATAATTATGGAATAAGATTGTTTAAAACAACATTATCACCTTCTGCTATAGTTTCTAAACATTCTGTTTATGCTGGTAGCGGTGGTAGCGGTGGAAGTAACTGGAATATGCCATTATCTAGTTGTAATAATGGTGATATTATTTTGTTAAGTTATGCTTCATCTGGAATAGCATTATTAGATACTAATGAAGCTATTGAAATATTAGGTGTTGCATTATCAATTCCTGGTAATAATGCCGGTTTGCCTGACTGTTTGTATCTTGCAAAAATTAAGGATAATACAAAAGTTGCAACCACTATGAATGCACCGGAAAACTATGTTTATGGTGCAGAAATATTGAAATTAACAATTTAATATCGTTTTTCAGACTACTTATCAGAAATGGTAGGTAGTCTTTTTTTTTTTGTACCAAAAATAGTTAGAAAGAAGGTTTTACATAAATGTATCAAAATCCATATTTAGCTGGTGACTCTAATGTTCAGAACCAGCTTGCTTCTATGCTTCTTGGGCAAAACACTCAGTCTCAACAGCAAGCCCAAAGACATATTACGAAAGTTAATGGAAGAGCTGGAGCAGATGCTTATAATATGCCTCCAAATAGCGATGATATTTTGCTTGATATGAACAGCCCAATAATTTACCTCGTTCAGACTGATGGAGCGGGGTATAAGACTATAACTCCTTATGATATTTCACTTCACAAGGAAGTAAAGCCTGAGGACCAGTACAAATCACTAGAAGAAAGAATCTCAAAACTTGAGGAGGCAATAGCAAATGGCAAATCCAATTATAGACCAAATGAACAGAGGTCAAAACAGTTCCAATCAGGGGACAAACATACTGATGCAGGCGTTCGGAGCGATGTTAAGGGGTGAGTCTCCACAGGCATTTATGCAAAACCTAGCAAGAACCAATCCACAGCTACAAGGACTAGATTTATCTAACCTTGACAAGACAGCAGAGAGTTTATACACGAAGAATGGCGAGGATTATAGTGTTGCAAAGTCTTCCATCAAGGACAAGATAAGTCAGTTCATAGCAAACAAATAAAAACTTATCTTAAAGGAGGACATTAATATGTCAGAAACAGGTTTCATGAGTAACGATTGGCTTGGTGCATTCTTAATTATTGCACTTCTGTTCGGAGGTGGTAATGGATTCTTTGGTGGAAACAGAGGACCAGCTCCAAACTTCGCAACAGTTCAGGATGTAAATGAGGCAGTAAACAATCAGTCAACACAGTCAGGCCTTCGCGATGTACTTCTTTCTTCAGCTAATAACAATTACGAGACAGCACGTCTTATCGAGTCTCAGACACAGCAGATGATGAATCAGCAGAACACTAACTTCATCAACGCAATCCAGGGATTTAACAACATCTCCCAGCAGATCATGAATCAGACTAACGTACTTGGCTCAAAACTTGATCAGCTTGGATTCCAGATGGAGAACTGCTGTTGTTCAATCAAGACTCTCATCAAGGACAACCAGATTGCTGACCTCACAAGAGAGCTTAACAAGACTCAGAACGAAGCTGTTAACGCCGCTCAGAGTCAGTACCTTCTTTCTCAGATGGGTAAGTGGGTTGCTAACGCTCCAGCTACTACAGCGGCAGGTTAATGAGCTATGGAGATTATTAAGTCTATTGTTTCGAAAATTGATGACGAGCTTGAAGACGCAGAGAAGTACATTAAGTGTGCTTATAAGGTAAAAGCTACTTACCCGCAACTTGCAGATACTTACTATAGGCTTTCCTTAGAAGAAATGAAGCACATGACTATGCTCCATGATCAAGTTGTTTCTATTATAAATGAATACAAGAAAACCAAAGAAGTTCCACCTGCTATGCAAGTCCTCTACGACTATGTCCATGAAAAAGAAGTTAAATGGGCTAGTAAAATAAAGCAGAAACAGGATGGCTTCAACAAGTAAGTAAAAGGAGTAAAAAGCTATGGCAAAGTATTTAGTATTTAAAAACGGACAGACAGAGGAGTTTACAGATGAATCAACTATAACTCATCTCGTGACTGTCCTCTCAAGCTATGCACAGATCGATGCTATGCAGGCTAATTTCTACACAGAGAACATGGTTGGTGCAACATTTGATGGCGAGCCAATCGAGAACATTGTTCCTGTAAGTACAACAGCAACAAACACATTCGGAAATGAGAATTCCATTGTTGTAACTTTCAATAACCGTTACAAGACTGATATTGAGCTTCTGCAGGAGGCTGTATCTGATCTTCAGGAAGCTGTTGCTGAGCTTGGCGAAGGCTGATGAAAGGAGTTTAAGTTATGGGTAAGATTTACGCTGAAAGAATTCATGATTATGTAACATATGGTATTGAGACTAAGTACAAGACAATCAACGACGTTCCTGCAAAGTATCAGCCTGCAACAAGAGTAGCTTACGAGCAGAAGTACGGACGTCCAGTACCAGAAGCTGACTAAGAATTATATTTTAAAGGAGGACCAAACTAATGAGTGAAACATCTCAAAGCCGCGTAGAAGAGATTTTACAGAGTAAGATTGACGGTACTTCTTATGACAAACCACCACTTTCTAGAGTTGAAGCCCTCCTAATAGACCTCAACGCCGGTGGTGGAGGCGGTGGTACTGATGATTATAACCAGCTTAACAACTTACCAACTCTTAATGGCGTTACCTTAAAGGGCAATATGGTTTCAAAGGACGTTAAAGTTGAAGCTGATTATGATGCAACATATGATGCCGAGGAGGAGAACGTTATAATTGCTCCTGCTCAAAACAATTAACTTTCTTATAAGGAGGTAGTATTATGCCAGCAGTTTATTTAAGTAAACTCACCCTTCCCGTTAACGTTAACGGAACAGTCACAAACGTTGAGTACACCATTAAGGATGCTGAGGCTAGAGAGCTGATTGAAGAAATTGGCCACGCCCTGTATTGGATTGGTGTTACTACAACTGAGCTTACAGACGGCGACACAACTAACCCTATCGTTGTAAACAGCGAGAACGTTACTGCTAAGCTTGGTGGTATGGCTTCTTACAGCGGATCAGAGTTCGTATGGAACGGATCAGCTTGGCAGGAGCTTGGTAAGAATAACTTTGGCGCACTTGCATTCAAGTCAAGCGCAACAGGCTCTTACACACCTGCAGGTTCTGTTTCTATTACTCAGGGAACAGACACAACAGCAGCTATCGTTGGTGTATCAGCTAATGGTACAACTCCTGATGCTTACTTCACAGTATCTGGTGAGACAGCTACATTCAACTTTGATGCTGGTTCAATGCCTACACTCGCAGCTTCTGTTGATGCTATCACAGTTCGTGGAGCAGACACAGCAGCATTCTCAGGAACAGCTGCAACTATTACAGTATCTTAATTACTGTAAGGAGATTGGGGTGTCACAGCCCCTTTCTCTGTTTCCTATTAATAATTATAAAAGGAGGTAAAATATGGCTGATCTTTCAAAACTTGTACTTCCAGTTCTTAATAACGGAACTATAACAAACCAGGAGTTCAACTTAAAGGGTAATGGAGGTGGAGCTGACGATTTGAACGATCTTAGTGACGTCACATTATCAAATCCTGCAGATGGTCAAATTCTTAGATACGATGCAACACTTGGAGCCTGGGTTAATGGTGGTATTGCTTCTGTGTCTGGTGAAACATTAACAATTGGATAATATGCTGGTGCCCATCCTCCCGGGCTAAGTGAGGGTTTCCTCTTGTCAGACCCTACAGCCAGTTTAAGCGTTTCACTATAAATGGCAGTACTAATGGGATTCTCTAGTAAGCATATTTTTCAAACACATGACCCCACATGTAAAATCATGTTTACCCCTCATAATTCTTCCAATCTCATAGTACTGCTATTTGATAAGCGCTTATCTATTAGTAAAAGTGGCTCCTTTAATGATTGCAAGTTTTAGTCCATTTGTTTACCGCCGTGTGTGAAAAAAAAACAATGATGTTATGTTGGGGATGAAAGTCCATTTAAACCTTCTTTACAATGAGAATCTTTTTAATTTCCACTCAAACTACTAGATAAGCGTTTATTAAATAGATAACTATTATATTTCTCAAAATGGGGGAGAAAATTATGGTCAAAGATCTGTTACTTGTCCTATTCGGAGGGGGATTCTGTGTAGGACTACTAAAATTCGTTGAGTTCCTTATAAAACGAAAAGATGAGAAACAAATTAGACAGGAAGATAAGGCAGAAAAGAAAGATGAGAAAATAGAAGATCTAAGGAAAGAGTTTCGAGACGGTCTTGATGAAAGAGAAAAGACTGGTAAGTGGCGGTTTGAAGAAAACTCAACCAAGATAGATAAGCTCTTTGAAATCTCATCAGATCTTAAAGACAATGTCCTTTTACTTACAACTAATATTTCTCAGATGCAAGACTACAATGTCCATGTAGGCGATGCTATGAAAGGTATCATACATGACAGAATTGTACACAATGTAGATGTCTTCATTGAAAGAAACGGTATTACTAATGAAGAAATCTCAACCCTTAAATCTATGTATTACCCTTATAAGAAGCTAGGTGGTAATGGCGATGTCGAGACAGCCTTTGAAACAGCGACTAAGCTCCCACCAATTACAAAAGAAGAAGCTATGAGGCGTGATGCTGAGATTAAGAGAGGGAAGTTAAATGGAGAAAACAAATGATCCTTTTAAACTTTGGGAGATACCAAAAGAGCGGATAGACGAACTTGTTGATGCTACAAATCATGCCCGTAAATTTAGTCATGTAAGAAACATAGAAGAGTATGAGGCTTTGATTGCTTATGAAAGAAAAACCAACACCAATACCAGAAAAGAAATCATGGACTGAGCTTTGGGAGTATTACTGTGAAAGCGAAAAGAAAAAATATACAACCAAAGATAAACGTAACTGGCTCTGGGAATTTACAAAGAAGATTGTATGGATTGTGACGATTATGTTTGTAACCGTGTACACGTTCTCATGCATTCTTCTTATTTTTTACCCAGATTCAAGTGCAATACAGTTTGTCATAGAGAATATGGCAGACGTCTTTAAAGTAACTGTTGTAGCTTACGTAGTTAAGGCCGGCTTTGAGAATGTTTGTAAGATAAGGAGGAATCCGTATGGAATGGGTGGCGAACAACTGGGGGACAATACTGATAATTCTGATGGTAATAGTAGGAGTAATTGACGTTGTTAGAAATGACAAAGAGAAAGCAAAGAAATGGCTCCTTCTTGCAGTTACTCAGGCTGAGAAAGAGTTCGGTTCTAAAACGGGTATTCTTAAGCTTCGCTCTGTCTATGAGCAGTTTATATCTGTCTTCCCACTATTATCCAAATTCGTTACGTTTGAAGCGTTCTCCGAAATGGTCGACGACGCCCTTACCGAAATGCAACATTATATCGATACTAACATGGCTATATTCGAATACGTAGGCGGTTACGCCGATGAAAGGGTAGTAAAGAAGAAAGATGCTAACAGTTAAAGAAATGATATTTATTTGTATTGTAGGAGTACTTATTTGTTTGTATTTATATTTTGTATGGAGGTGACTTATGGCAGAAGTATTTGGAATCGACGTATCTCACCACAATGGAAAAATAGCTTGGGACCAGGTTGCTAAACACAAAAAGTTCGTAATAATGAAGGCACAATATGAAGCACAAAGTCACAGGATTGATGAGACGTTTGAATACAACTATAAAGAAGCAGGCCGGTATGGTCTATCTCGCGGTGTTTATATTTACATTGCTCGTGCTTCAGTTTCTGACCCTATTGCTGATGCTAATGCTCTTCTTAGTAAGCTTAAGGGTAGGATATTAGAGTATGGTATTTGGCTTGATCTTGAAGACAAGAGAGTAAAACATCTTTCCAAAGCTCAGTGGAACAACATTATATATACCTACACAAACCTCTTTAGAGAAGCTGGGTATTTTGTTGGAATCTACTGTAACATGGACTGGTATAACAATGTACTTGATAGTAAGAATCTTAAAGATGACTTCGAGTTCTGGATTGCTAGATATCCTAAAGACGATAGAGGTATCTACAAAGCAAATAGTCCTTTAAAGCCAACTACCTATGCATCAGCTTGGCAGTATTCGAGTAAGGGTAGCGTACCTGGAATAAAGAATTACTGCGATTTAAACGTAGACTTTGATGGGATCATAACACTTATGAATCGTGGTGGTCCAAAAGTTGTTACCATGAAAACAAATAGAGAAATTGCTATAGAGGTTTTAAATGGTAAGTGGGGGACTAAGTATACCAAGCCATCTAGAGAAGAACTTCTTAAAGCAGCTGGGTATAATCCAAAAGAAGTACAGACAATTGTAAACCAGCTTATTAAGACGGGACACAATTGGAATTTCTAATTATATTTAGCAACAACTGAAAACATGGATTCACAAGTTAGATGATTATATAGGGTCCGGAACCTATGTCAACATCACAGATATTCTGATAAGATAAGGGTGAATTGTGTTAGTAAGTTTAGCATAGACAAAGTTATAGTATTCACAATATGTATGACTTGGAAATCGTTCTTGTAGTTATGACACACAATTTCTGTACAATTTCATAGGGAAAAGGAGGGGAACCAAAGTAGGATTTCCCCTCTAGAATTTCCCACATCTTTTCCCATTGCTTTCCCACCCGATTAATGTTATAGTGACAAAGATTCAATTCACAAAGTCATATTTTGTGGTATGCAGACCCTACTATAGGAATTGGTAACAACCCTATGGTTGGTATGACAGTTTCAACTGCTGTATCTATCGAAGAGGCTGCAAAGGCTGGGAAATTTTAACGCATATTAATCTAACTGTCTAATTTTTCCCACATATTTACCACAAAAATGATGAGGAGACTTGGATCTTGAAAAAGGTTCAGGTCTCTTTTTGTTTAAGGAGGTAAAGATGGCAACGGCAAGAGAAAAGAATGGGAGATGGTATTACAGAATTACCATAAGTTCAAAAGGAAAAAGGAGGTATTTAGAAAGAGGTTCATTCGCTACAAGAAAAGAAGCATTAGACGCTGGTAATGAGCATGAGTCAAAGATAAAGAGAGGTGATGATATGTTTACTCCTGTAAGAATCACTTACGGTGACATGGCATATGAATGGCTTACAACCTATGCACCAACACTTTACAAACCTAATACTATTAACACACATAAGAAAACCTTAAGGAATTATATTTTACCAGTATTAAAAGACTATGAAGTATCAGCAATTAATACTAAGGATTTACAAGAGATTATTAACAAAGAAACCCCTAATCATACGAGATATGGCCTAGATAAGATACATTCGACCCTAGTAAAGACGTTTGATTACGGAATCATAGCAGGATACATCGCTAAAACCCCTCTAGAAGGCCTTGTAATGCCCTTAAAACGCTCTATAATGGCTCAATCGATAAAACCCTCGCGTACACAGAAAAGTTGCGAAAAACGGCTTTTAAACGCCATTTGGGGCAGGTTTCCAGAGGGCCATCCCTGTTATATTCCATTATTACTGGGTTACAGGTGTGGACTACGTCTAGGAGAGGCTTATGGAGTGCTTATTGATGACATTGATCGTAAAGGACATAAGCTTTATGTAAGAAGACAGATACAGTTTAATGATGAAACAAATGAGTTATATTTTACAGCTCTTAAGTATTGCAATCCAGGTGAGTATAGAACTATTGATTTGGATGGGGATACCTGGCGAATACTAATGAGACATATTACTAGAATAGAAAGTAGCAGAACAGTAATGCAACATAAGCAATACTTTGTTTCTGATAATGGAATAGTTAACGAGACAAAAGGTAAGAGTATTTACTTTCTTAATGTAAGGTTGGCAGATGGGAGTTATATTTCTCCTCGAACTATGCAACATGTTAGTAGGGTAATACATGGTAAGGAAGGAATATTCAATTGTGTAGACCCGAGTTGGGATTTCCATATGTTAAGACATACACACGCGAGTGAGTGTATAGCTGCAGGTATGCCTCCTGAATCTGTACAGAAAAGGTTAGGACATAAGAGATTAGATACAACTTATAGGTTCTATGTTCATGAGACAGAAGAAGAGAACGAAAAAGCTAAGGAAGTTCTGGAGGTAATGTTCAAATGAATAGGCCTATAAACACCAGTGATATTTCTAAAAACAGGTACTATGAATTGAAGTATTATTGCTATCAATATCGGGAGTGGGAGAAAGCTAAATTGAAATTGAAAATTTTCCCGGGTGGGAATTTTCGAGAAAAGGTCGCAGATCCAACAGGAGAAGTAGCTACCAAATTAGCAGAACTAAACACTAAGATTGATTCTGTAGACTCTTGTATTAATGAAGTTGCTCCAGAGATTTATATTTGGTTAAAGAAGTGTGTAGTAGATGGAAAGTCTTACAATGTATTAGTATCAGATGGAGTACCTTGTGGTAAGGAGTATTTCTATATAAGATACCGAGCCTTCTTTTCGCGTTTAAATCAGACGGTATAGTAGAAAGGAAGGTGATCATTATGACACAATTGGAAAAGCAAAACATTATATTACAGAAACTCGTTGAGAATTTATCAGAGTTTAATAAAGACCATTTAAAGCTTATGACGGAGATTTGTAGTTCTCCAGAAGAGATTGAAAGATGGAAAGAAAACCGAGATAAACTCAGTGAGGTAGAGAATAATTTTAATGACTTTTTACTTGTAAGGTCAGGACGAGAACCAGTATTTGGAAGTTTGAAGAGTGAAGGATCTGAGTAATTCAGGTCCTCTTCTTTTTGTATATATTTTCGCGCGATATTCCTTTTGTAATATGAAAAGATAGTAAACAAAAACGTATATTACGAAAGGAGATTTTTATTATGCTTAAAAAGGATAGAATTGCAATAGTTGGTATGCAGTATGCACAGGATGCAATGAAGTTTATGGTCGATAATAACATTAATGGTTCATTAGTTAATATTGGTAAAGAAGATTTCGTTGAACTTGTACTTACAGATGCTGATTACAAAGAAACCACAAAGCAGATGAGAAACAATGGAATTTATGCACAGATATATTATCGTTCAGCAGTAATAGCTTGAGAATTTCTCAGGCTATTATTTTTTTTCGCGTAATTTTCATACCCTATAATGAGAAGATAGAAGAGAGAATAACTATACTCCTTAATTTGATTTATTTGATAAAGAGAAACTATCAGACAGAAAAATCTGATGGTCTTCTCTTTCGCGCGACGTTCTATCTTTTTAATATTTTTGTATTATAGAAAAGGAGACAAATAAAATAGCAATGAATCTTTACAGAGCAAACTTTCATTTTAGAACTGACATGTTTATCCCACAGGAAGCGAAAGACCTATACATTGAGGCTTATAACTTAATGAGAACTGAAGCGGTAATTTTAATTAATCCGAAATTTGAGGAGTGGAACGCTCAGTATACTAAAAAGGTTATGGGTGAATTTGACCCAGAATACAACGGCTATCTCGCAGATAAGCAACAAGTTATATTGGATGATGTTAATAGAAGATTAAGCAACTCACCAGTAAAGCTATTTGTAAATAGGGAGACGGCAGACATCGAAGGAAAGTTTAATTTTATGAATCGTGAGGTAACAATGTTTTTAACTTTAGCGCCAATCGATTATAAGTTATATTTACAAAACAAAAGAGGACTTGAATAAATCAGGCCCTCTAAAGTTTCGTGAAAGGAGAGAATCCAACAACGTTTGGAGAAAAGGAGTAGATACTTATGCTGCTATCTCGATTTTCACATCACCTACGTTTATACCTATATAGTTATATTTGTATAAAACGAGTCCAATGGTTACTGCAGTTGCAGCGACGATCACAGCACCTTCTGGTGTAAACATCTTATCAATTAGTTCATTCATAGTTATATTCTCCTTTCACTTAAAGTATCTACTTTGGTTAAGGACATACTACAACTTATACATCAAATTGAACACGTTATATTTGGCGAATTAAAACGATGTAAATCGCGTAATTTTCTTTTCATAAGATGGAGAGTAAGTAGCATGTATTTTGATTAGTTGAAAGGAGAATACAGTTATGAAGATAGAAACAACAATTGGAACAATTATAATAGTTGGTGGTGTAGCATTCTTAGTAGGTGCGCAGTATGGATATTATAAGACAAGACAAAGGTATGTTGAAAACGCAGCAAAAGAACTTATAGACAGATTCAGAGATCAGTGAAAACTCTCCAATGGAAAGGGACTTCAGAAAATTCTGAGTCTCTTTCTCTTGGTTTTAAGGAGGTGATTCCCATGTACCACAAACGAAAGAAACTGTTAACTTCTTAATGAAAGGAGTGATATTTAGATGAAAGAATTTGCAGCAAGGCATAAGGACGAATTGATCCTAGTTTCATCTTTGATTTTGTTAACAGTAATGACCGGGATATTAGTAACAGCATCCGGTAAAGCTTTAGTTATGGAATTCGATGGAGTGAACTCCTCAATACAAGATAGTGATGGTAACTATCAAGAAAAGCATATGGATGGCGGTAAGTTGAAGTTCTATGCCGAGTAAGTCACCGTTAGAGGACCTTAGAAGTTATATTCTTGGGTCCTCTTTTTAGTTTTTAAATGTGAAAGGAGAAAAACATTATGGCAATTAAAGGAGCAATTTTAGGTGATATTTTAGGATCACAGTTTGAAGCAGGTAAACCTGAGGAGTTCGACTATAAGACAACACCACTCTTAAGCGGACTTTGTGATTTCACAGATGACACAGTAACTACATTAGCTGTTAAGAAGGCAACTGTAGAGCATAAGGATTTAACCAAGACTATGGTTGATGTATGCAGAAAACATATTAACTGTGGATTTGGTGGAACATTTATTCAATGGGTTATGGGTAAAGACCACTCACCATATGGTAGTTGGGGTAATGGTTCTGCAATGCGCGTGTCATATTTGGCTGATTATTATGATGACTATCTAGATTTGCAAAAAGCAGCTATCGATTCAGCTAAGATTTCTCATGACCATGAAGAAGGAATAAAAGGTGCTGAAGTTACAGCTACATGTATATTTATGGCAAAGCATGGATGCACTAAAGAACAAATCTACGACTATGTGTTAGAGCAGTATCCAGTTGGTAAGTATAAGTGGACAATTGCTAATACTATGGAAGAACTCCGTAACGGTTATGAATGGAGTGTTTCGTGTATGGACACAGTACCAGTTGCAATGAGATGTTTCTATGAGAGTACAGACTATGAGAGCTTTATGAGAAACATATTTAGTTTAAATTGTGACTCAGATACATTTGGTGCGGTAGCAGGTGGTGTTGCAGAAGAATACTACCATGGCTTTGGTAACATTCCAGCAGACCAGATTATTAAGACATATTTGACTAAAGATTTGTATAAGATTCTTGAAGAGTGAAAGGAGATAAAGATTATGTACAAAAGTGAAGTAAAAGAGATGCTTTATAACACAAGTAAACAGAGTATTTTGTATATTGAGGTGAATGACGACGATACTGCGATTGTTATAATCGATAGGGGTGGTTGGCCATGTAGCTATATCAAGATGCCAGATGAGATTTATCAGAATCACGTTGAATCTACTAACTGGGACGGTGATTACGATGACATCGATGTAGATGTACACGGAGGTGTTACATTCGGAAATAATGACGGACTATTTATAAACGGAGATAAAGACGAAAGAATTCCTGATGGATATTATCTTGGCTGGGATTATTCACATGGTGGCGATTTTATATATCGAGATATACCAGATTTTGTATTTCGTTATAAACCAGATTTTGTTGGGCACAAATACACAATTAGCGAACTTATATATGAAGCACACGAAGCTTTACAACAGTTACGTGAAAATGGATTTAGGCTTTATCAGCTAGAAGATTGAGGCGTTAAATAGATTCCCTATTATAGAAGGGACTATTTTTGAAGAGTAAGAGGTGGTAACTAATGAGAGTTTTATTTGACGATGATGACAAAACATTTAAGTTCGAACATGTAATGAGCCTGGAAGTTAAGAATGGCAAGACAAAGATCAAGTACATAGATTCTAGAGGAGAGGTTCACGAAGAAATTGGTGACCTCCCCGAAGGTATCTATGCGTTTAGGGAGTAAATTGATGACAAGAACAGAAAATACGGACATTGAAAGGGGAATGAAATGGAGTACATGAAACTTGAGGGGGTTTTGGCTAACACAGTAAGTAGATTAATCAATAAAGGTTTGGAAAGTAAGATAGGTTTCATGCCTGGTGTAGTGATTGATGACTTTATAATGAGTAGTGGAGATAAGGATGGTAGGGTTTCTGTTAAAACTACCATCTCTATGTCCGAAGAGGACTTCAACAAATTAATGGGGGAGGTAATTAAATGATATTAAAGATAGCGTATATAGCTCTGTATGTTCTTATTGGTTATTACATTCTTGTCAAAGGAATGAACCAATATGGTGGGAGAGATGCATATAGGAACTATTGCGGTAAAACATTTACTTATGTAATGGCAGTAATAGTAGTGATATTTCTATGGCCATTGGTAATCATTTACTCAATTCTTAGGAGGTGACGAAGTGAATAAGTTTATAATGGGGAGTCTAGCAGTTCTGATTTCAGGGCTGCTTTTTTGTTGCAACGATGTTAAGGCATATGCAAGTAATGATGATATTTTACCTAAAGCTGGTTTCCAGCATTTCTTATCAGAAATCTACAGCACACCAACAGACGAGACAAAGAAACTACCACATTATATTTTGACAGAAGAAGATGCAGAAATGATTTTAAGAGTTGGTGTATTAGAAGCAGGCGAGACTGATGTAGAAGGCATAGCTAATGTTATGCAGGTAGTAATGAACAGATTCGAAAGTGATGAGTTTCCTTCTACTGTGCCTGAAGTTATATTTCAGAAAGGCCAGTTTTGTACTGCTAAGAGGTTAGCAAAGGCTAACATAACACCAGCAGCAAAAGAGGCATTACGACAAGTTGTATGGGGTGAATACACAAGCAATGACTCGTTATATTTTGAATCTTGCGACGGCCTAGCTTTTGCAAGTTGGGCTGATTACACGTTTTCTTATGGTGGACATGACTTTTACAAGTGAGGAGGGGGATATGACTATTGACCAGATGAGACTTTATATTTCACAACACGCGAAGTATAAGTCTCCAGAATGGACTGAGAAAGTCACTAACATGCCTGATAATCAGGTAATAGCAATTTATAAAAAGTTCAAACAGAATGAACCGACATACAAAGGAGAAGCAACAGAAGTATTTGATAAACCAAGAATAGGGGCTGGGTATTGGAAGTGTAATAGTTGTGATTTGAAACCAGTTTGTAATGTGTTTGAGAGTCATGATGCAAGTAAACCAATACTAGAATGCTCTGGTTATGTGGAGGAGAAAGACGAGGAAGAGTGATTTACATCGGAGTATTTGCTATTTATTTACTAACTATATTTGGGGATGAGAGGCTTAAAAGATGAGTAAGTGTGACACATGTAAACATTGTAAAAAGGCGTTTGGGGTATTTGGAAAGAAGTTTTGTGCTTTTGATAGATGGTTTTATGGAAAGCCAGAAGCAAACGTCTGTATATTCTACGATTCAAGGATACGAAAGGCGAAGAAATGATAAATGTAGATCTTAGAAGATATGGTACTGATAATGAGTATAAAAAGTTTATAAATGGTTTTCTCAGTGGTGCTGATATTGATGATGAGCCAATAGAATGTAAATTGGTTCGTAGCGTAAAAGAGGCTACAGACGAGGAATTACAGGAAATATTGGAGGAAAGTAATGTTAGAAATTGATGAAGTAGTACCACAGTACATTATGATTGATAGTGAGTATGACCGTACCCCGAATGCATTCTACGCAAAGCGTCAGGATAGTGTAATTATATTTAATGCATTTATGGATAGATTTTACTTGTATATGGATGATAATGGAAGACTTATGTGTGCAGAGAGGGTGAAGGAGGAGTCATGAGTATTTTAGGAGTATTTATTGCTGGAGGAATGCTTGGATTTTTATTTGGTTATGCGACGGCTATTCTTATGAGTGTAGCAAAAGAACAGCAGGAGGTAGACGACAATGTGGATAAAACATAATAAGACACTCTACAATTCAAGTGATATTGTTAAGATTACAATTTTTAGATCAAAGCTTAAGGCAGAATTCAGAAATGGTACAACAGCATACATCGGTGATTTCAGAACTACTAAGGAGTGTGAGGATATTTTCAATTCAGTATCCAGAGCACTCCTTTTTGAGGATAAGGATAATCCTGGAATAATTATTAGAGATACGAAAGGTAAAGAATAATGACCAAAATTCTATTATTTTTACTTGGGGTTTTAGGTGCTGTGATACTCATCTCTTTAATAGCTGTTGTTGTAGCATTTATGGTTTTGTGCGTTCGGGCACTAATTAATCTTATAAAGGAGAATACAGATGGCAGTAATTGATACAAGCATGGATATGCCTAAATATTGTTGGTCTAGTAACGACGAAAGATTCTTATATTGTGAAAGATATGAGACTTGTAAATATAGAGATATTCATACCTTTGATTATGTACCAGATACCTGTCCTCTTAAATCAATAGATGGATTAGCAAGAGCAATAGAACAATTCCCATTCACTTATGGATATGCTTCTGATATTGAACGAGTAATAAATAATTACTGTGATAAGGAGAACACAGATGGAAAGTGAGGATAAGGAATGACAAAAATAGAATATAAACCTCATTGTGCTAGGTGTGGAGCGTTGATAGATGAAGAAGTAACGTATTCAGATATTGTAATTAAAAGTCAAATAAATATTAATTGTTATTTCTACAATGGTATAAAGACTAATCCATACAGATGCCCTAACTGTGGTGACATATTTGACGGTATTGAAATAAAAATGCCAAAAAAGATTTTAGGTGAGGTGGAAAATGGAGAATAAAGATGGCAGTAACATTTGAAGACCAATATAGTTTTCCAGATGAAGATAATTATGAACCTTACTATATTCGTAAAGAGCGAATATATCCTAATACAGAATTTAGTGAGGATTCTATGAAAGATTATATGTGGAATAGATGGAGGATAAAATGAACATAATAGAATTTGCTAAGTTATCACAAGAATTTTGTGCTGAGCATAGATATTGTGATTCAGATTGTCCTGCTAGATATATGTCATTTTGTAACTGTATGACAATACAGGATGCTAAAGAAGAGGACATCAATGCTTACATTAAACTGTTGGAAGAGTATAAGGAGAGACAAATCCATGGGTGAACTAGTTTCTTTTATATTTATGATGGCAGGTAAAGACTTTTTAGAAGTTTGCGCCTGCTTTTTTATTAGCGGGATATTTCTTTCTGCCTTCGAGCTTAAAGAGATACGAAAAGAAATTAGCGCTAAGGAGATAGTACATATTATAGAAAAGGTTACTAAGGAGGAACAAAAATGAGTATGGAAGATTGGGCAAGGAAGGAAATTGAACTTGCTTGTAAAAAGGAGAACCCAGACTGGGATGGGAAAACTTTTGATTATGGATGCAGTTGTTATCAATCTGCATTAAAAGCATTTAAGAGTCTTCTTGAAGATAATCATAGTGGATTTAGTATTATGGTTACAAAAAGAATACTTAATAGGCTGATTGAGGGTAAATGCCTTACAGCGATTGAGGACACAGAAGATGTATGGAATAGTGTTGAACTCGGGAGAGAATATAATTGTTACCAGTGTAAAAGACAAGGTTCTTTATTTAAAGATGTATACCCAGATGGAACTGTAAAGTATCATGACATAAATAGAGTTGTTGCTTTTGATGTTGACGATACTGTAGGTTATCATAACAGTCTAATTTCTAATTTAATTGACGAATTATATCCAATAGAAATGCCGTACTTTCCAGTCGATAAACCTTATAAAGTTTATACAGAAACCTTTTTGGTTAATCCTAAGAATGGATATTATGATACGAGAGCAATTTTATATCTAATCACGCCAAATGGTGAGCGTGTAGAAGTTAACCGTTATTATGCTGAAAAAGATGGAGAGATGGTGGGTATTTCAAAAGAAGAATATGAAGAGAGGAAAAGAGGAAGAGAAAGTTGAGTAAACAGTTACCAGCTTATATTTATGGACAGAAAGAAATAGAAAAGGAGAAGGAAACACATGTGGATAAGAACGCAGAAGAAAGACGCGATAGTGAACAGTGATAATCTTGTGAACATTAGACGAGATTATAACTTAAAAGATTCTATGGTAGCTATGGTTCATGGAAGAGAATTATACATTACTCTTGGTACGTACACAAACCCAGAAGAATTTAATGATATTTTAGAAAATATTCAGCAGGCTCTTATGATGGATGTTCCTGGTATTGACCTTCCAAAAGATGACCCAGATGAGATTAAGACATGGTTGAAGAACATGGAAGAGATAATCAGGGTTTGTATGATAGCTAAATATTCTAGTAAAGCGAGGATATTTCCATGACAGATTTTGACACAACAATAGCGTTCCTCAAGACTAAAGGTATTGAGTCTTTTGAGTTAATGAATATTTTAGTAATACCGGTAACATCTTGTGAACATTTGGATCAGGTTGCAAAGGATATTAAACGACTTCTCAATGAGGTTGGTTATGAGAAATCCTGGAGACTTGATCCTTATTTTTATGAGAAGAGACAAACGATAGAAGCTGAGATGTATCAGTGATATTTGTAGTGAAAGGAGAATCACCAAATGAACGCATCAATTGATATGTATTCACCAGAAGAGGTTGCAAAGAGTGTGGGGGTAACAAGCGCAACAATTTGTAACTGGTGTAGAGACGGAGTTATTAAGTGTAACAAAGTTGGGGATGGCAATAATAAAAACAGATACGAGATTACAGAAGATGAGTATAGATATTTGAGAGATTTGGCACGCAAGTATGGTCCAAAGAAAGTTCTTTCATATTACAGAAAAGATAGGAACAATTTAGAATCACCAAGTATCGTACTTGATAAAGAGTATACAACTGTTGAATCTTCTATATTTCTTGGGGTTAACCACGATGGCCTTAACTCAAATTGTAGGGCTGGGAAGATCAACTGCAGAACTGTTAAGTCTAATAGAAAAGGTTATAAAGCATATTTGATACCAGGGTGGGAGCTTGTGTATCTTAAGGGTCTTTATGACAAGTTTGGACGAAAAGGTGGGGTTAGTGGTGCTATGAGTCACTACATTAAGGATAGAGATAAGAGGGGGAACGAAAATATGGGAGACATACCATGGCTTCTTGATATGGATCAGGTTGAAGAAAAGGTAGTAGAGGCGTCTGTAGCTAATCATAACGGGGAAATCACTTCTGATGAGCTTGCAAGAGAGGTTAAGTATAAGACTAAGTATAAGACAGTGAAGGCATCTGAAATGAAGAAAGTTGATCCATCTGAAGGAAGAAAACAGGATTATATTCGTAACGAGAAGGGACAAGTTGTGCCTATAACTCCTATGGATATCTTAAAAGAGCATTTAGGTCCTGACTACGCACCAGACGATAGAGCAGCAAAGGTAGTTCTTGATAAGGCGGCAGGTGTTTTAGAAGAACCATCTGATGATAAGCTTCTTGATAGCTTTATTAGAGTTCGAGAGCTCAAGAGAGACATAGACAATATGGAAGCTAAACTTAACCAGATGAGAAATGAGTATGCAGAGCTGAAAGGAGAAATTGTAGCATGGCTTTAACTTATAAGGAAGCTGCCGATTTGTTACGTGACGGAGCAAATAATTACCATTCAGAGAATTATATTCGTGCATATGGTATGACAATTGATGCTTTGGAAGCACTTCACAAACTTAATGTTGAAATTATAGTTGAAAAAGACTCAATGGGACATTATACGAATTTTGTTATGAATCAGAGTAATGATATTGCACCGTCATTCGAAATGCCTGAACGTTACACTAATCTGCATGAGAATCCAGAATTCATCAAATCGGTTAAGAAAGCTTTAATAGAAACGTTTAAAGAGCTTGAGGAGGAATAAAAAGATATGACAAGATTTGCAATTGTTTATGCTTCAGGTCCTAATGGATATTTTAGAGTTGAACCACTTGAGAATAGTCTTGGCGAACCAAACATAGAAGCAGGAGATCTTGAAGACTCTTGTAGATATGTAGCCGATAACTGCGTACCAGAAGGTTGGACTAATCCTGTAGTTCCATACAATGGTCGATACTGGGTAATAATACTTGCTCCAGATGTTAAGAAAGCTATTGATACATTCTGGACATGCTACGAACAAATCGGGGAGGAGAATACTAATGGCACTAGATAAAGAAAGAGAAGAGCTAATAGTAAAAATCGCTAATGAGCTTACATTCGAAGAAGCCGTAGAGATATTTAGACTTGTTATGGAAGACAATGAAGATAATCTCGAGAAGTACTCATGTATGAGAATGGGATGCGATGATAAGCTCTTTAGTCTTGTAGTGGCTTTTTGTGATAAAGATAAAGAGATCCATGACAAACTTGGTGGGCTTATTCAAGAAGAGTTCTCAGACTGTATATTTGATGAGGATAGTTTCCAGGAGCTTTTGGAATCCGGTCATAACTGCAGTAAATGTGCATATTTTAACAAAGAAAATAGTAGATGCAGATATGATGTGGGCGAGTTTATAAAAGACCCAGAACATGAGATATGCTCGAATTTTATTGAGGGAGATTTATAATGGCAACAAAAATGATTAAAAGAACTTACATAGACAATGCTGGAACTATTCATGAGCGTGAAGCTGTTGTATTCGAGTGCACGGAATGCAAAGGCTCGTTTCAGATATTTAGAGAGGAGAATCCAGCATATTGTCCTTGGTGTGGGGAATCAGTGTCAGAAATTGTTGTTGAAACATGACTCGCTCGACCAAAAATCGTGTAAAAATCGTACCGTAATATGGAATACATAAAAGAAAGGAGTGATATTTCAATGAACAAAGAGACATTGAACGACCACATCGATTTCGTACAAGCCAGAATAGAAGAAATCGAAAAGCAAGTAATTAACTATGACCCGGATAAGAAAGGTTATAAGGAATTAGTAGACGGTTATAATAAGTGGATTGACCGCTACCATGAATTACTCATCGAGAGAGATCAGCTTGAGAAAGATGATATTGAGATGGCGAAACTAGAACTCGAAAGAGAGAGGATGAAGATCGACGAAGAGATTGAAAGAGACAAAATCAATCTTGAAGAAGATAAGCACCGACTCGATAGAGAAAAGTTCGCTTATGAAGTAGAGCATCAGAAAGGCAGAGAACTTATAAGTGATATTTTAGAGGTAGCAGAGATCACAGGAAAGATTCTAGTTCCTATAGCAGGTCTAACCGGAGTTATATATGTAGCGAATCTTGCTTACATGAACGATTCTAAGTTGGAACTTTGTAACGGAAGAGTTATGGGATGTGCAAAAGACGTATTGAAAGTACTTATGATGAGAGTATGATATTCCAAACGTGAGACGATTAAGAATAATTCTAGTCGTCTCATTTCTGTTTTAAGGAGGAGACTAAGATGATAGGTGATAAGAAAGAAGTATATTTTGACAAGTACTGTAGTAAGTGTGAGTACAAGGGTCGCCCGGAGAGTGCGAACCCATGTTGGGATTGTTTGGAAGAGCCTGCAAATCAGGATTCCCATAAACCATTATATTTCAAGGAGGCAAGTGAAAAATGAAGAACAAAGTATTGGCCAGGATATTTGGTAATGAAGTTGCAAAGTCAGTTATTGACTCAATCACTAAGTTCTTAGTTGAAAACCAGGGAACGCTTTTAACAGTTGGTTCTATTGGTTTTAGTTTAGCATCTACTGCTACAGCTATGAAGAATGCAACTGACATTAATTATATTTTGGCGGATGCGAGGGTTGCACTGGATCAGTGTAATACTAAGGAGGAAAGGAGTAAAGTATACGGACTAACACTAAAGGCATTACTACCTAAGTTAGCACCAATAGTGATATTTGAGTTAGCGTCTATTACGTGTTCAATTCTCAATAAGAGAAGAACCGATAAGATAGAGACAAGACTTGTAGAAACTGCAGGCGCATTGGCTATAGCTCAGAAGACAATTACTGAGTGCCAGAAGTTCCAGAGAGAAGCTGAGATGGCTCTTGGTGAAGAGAAGGTACATGAGATTCAAAAAGATATTGATGAGAACACTGTGTATCAGGTAGCATCTGCAAGTCCTGTGAATACAAGACAGTCAGATAACGACAAATTGATATATGAACCAATAACTGGACAGTTAATTTGGTCAACACCAGATAGAGTTAATCTTGCATGGGAGAAGTATAAGTCAGAAGTAATGAACTCAGAGAAGCAGTTTGTTCCTGTTAGTGACATATTCTTCGACAGAATAGGTGCAGATTCAAGGACAATGTCAGCAGAAGTATTTGGTTACTATAATGAAGACGCATCTCGTATGTCAGATACAGTATATTTAGATTCAACTAAAGTAGTAGTTAATGGTGAAGAGACAGCAGTTCTTAAGATTAACTATTATCCCTCAATCAGATTAGTTACAGATGAAGTATTCGATTGAAAGGAACGACTAACGGATGATGATATTCAGTTTGAAACGAACTGGCAAGGGTTTTGGAAGCATGAAATTGGCTACGACCCACGTCATCTTAAATCAGTCTAAAAAATCGCGTAATTTTCACGCTGTAAGATGGAGAGAATCCAAAACAACGTTAATAATTTAAATTTTATAAAAAAGAAAAGGAGATTAACATTATGAAGAACGAGAACGTAAAGGAATTCACACAGGAAGTTGAGAACGCAACAGAGGAAACAATTGAGGTTGTTGAAGTGAAAAAGGAAGGTGTAATCGCTAGATTTAAGGCACTGAAGACTTGGCAGAAGGCGTTAGTTATAACCCTTGTGGTAGGCGCAGTAGCAGGAAGCGGCGTATTAATCTACAAGATCATTAGCAACAAGCCTGAGGTTGTATCTGCAGCAATCGACACAGTAGTTGAGAATCCAGAGTTAGCAATCGAGAGTGTTAAGGAAATTGCAGCATAAAATTAAATAATGGTTGTTTAAACAATGAGAGACATTCAGAAAAATCTGAGTGTCTCTTTTCTGTTTCCTGAAAGGAGTTTACATGGCAGACAAGAAAAAGCAGGCCATAAGAGAAATCCCGAAGTCTAAGATAAGCGTGAATGCATCTGTAGAGAACAGGAGTGTATTCAAAGAATTATGCAAGGGTGCAATGGATGAAGTAATTGTGCCAAGATCAAAAGATATGGCTAGAGACATGTCAGATGGGATATTTAATTTACTTGTTGAGACATTAAGGAACTTAAGGGATAGCGTTTTGTATCCAGATGGTAATGTTCCTACAAAAAAGAACAATAATGGATATTACACTCAGCAGACAAATTACACATCATTTTCTAGACCAATTAATCAGTATCAGCCTTCTCAGCAGAGAGGAAGAGATATGATTGGTCGTAGACCAGGTAATCAGGTTAAGTATATTTGGGTTGAATCTGAGGAGAAAGCAAGTCAGATTATTAACGAACTCAAAGAAGAAATTGATAATTATGGAAAAGCAAAAGTAGCGAGTCTATACGAGAAAATTACAGATGAAAATGGTAAATCCATGGGGACAACAATGGCGGATTTTACCTACGGATGGACAGACGCTAATGCTCTTAGATATTACTACGATACAAGCAGACGTGGGTCTGAGTATAAATGGTTTTTAGATTTACCTCAGCCAGTAGACATTACAAATTAAGTGAAGGGAGTTATATTTATGAGTTTTAAAAGTGGATTAAAAGCATTTGGGGCAGTATTGTACAGAAACAGAGCAGCAATTGAGACAGTAACAGGGCTTACATGTATTGCAGTAGGTGACGGTTTAATCATCTCAAAAGCTAAAGAGGCAGCAGATATTTCTTATGAGGTTGAAGCTATGATGGCTGATATTCATGAGAGAGATGCAAACCATGATTGGGAGAACAAGAAGGAAAGAAGTAAAGAGATGAGAAGAGTCCTCAAGTTCGCAACCAAGGGATATTTCAAAGCATATGGTTTAGGCATTGGTTTGCAGCTTGCAGGTGGAACATTGGTAGCAGTAAGTGATATTACTCAGGCTAAAGAAATCACAAAGGTATCTACATTACTTGCAACAACAAGTGCAACTCTTAGTGCTGTTAAGGAAAGAGTTATTGCGGATCAGGGCGAAGAGAAGTGGCAGGAGTATCTGTTAGGACCTCAGTTTACTACAGTAGATGTAATGCCTGATGGTACAATTATTCAGACAACTGAACCAATTGATAATCCAGGTGCAGAAGCAGGTTTACCACCACATTGTTTCTTCTTTGATGAGTCCAATTACAATTGGGAAAAAGATGCTAGAGCAAATAAAGACTTCTTAGAGGACCATGAGAGATGGCTTAACCAGAGATTATGGGCAGAGGGATTCCTCTTTGAGAATGATATTCGTAGAGACATAGGTGCTCCAATTGTTAAGTCAGGTTGGACATCTGGTATCTTTGCTGAAGATAAGAACGGTAATAGGAATTATATTTCCTTTGGTTTGAACGCTAAGAATCCTGCAGCACAGAGATTTAGAGAGGGAGTTGAACCAACAATTCTCATTCAGCTTAATGTAGAAGACAACATTATTGATCAGATTAAGTTACCACTTATTTAAGTGATATTTAGTGGAAGGAGTTTTAACTATGAATAAATTAACTAAAGTATTATTGGGAGTAGGTATTGCAGCAGCTGCAACAACAGTAGGCGTGTATGTTATTACGAAGAAACCTAAAACTGTTAAGGTTGTAGATAAAACAGACGATGAAGGTAATGTAGTTAAGGTTGAAGTTATTGAAGAGGGTGATTCTATTCTTGAAAGAATTGAAGAAGCAGCTCTCAAGAAAGCAATCGTAATTCTTTCATGGGCAATCCTTAATAAGAAGAAGATTGAGGCAGTAGGCGCACTTATTAGTTTGTTTGGCGGGATATTTACAGTGATTAACGCAGTTAAAGAGTATCGGTTGGGTAAAGTATTACACAAGAAGATAGACGTATTAACTAATGGAAACCAGATATTGTTTGATGCAATGTGTGAAAACGCACGTGCATGGAACCATCGTGTTGACACGGTAGATGGAAAGTTCAATGATGTAATGGGTGCATTAAATGATATTTCAGCAAACCTCCCAAAGAAAGTGGTTAAAATAAAAGCTGTTTGAGAAAGGAGCAAGTATGAATAAAGTAGTATTAGCATCGATTTGTTTTGCTGCTGGTGCTGGCTTTGGTTTCGGAATTGGTTATTATTTGGGTAAAAAGAACACAGATGATAAGCAGTTAGTTGAACCTATTTATATTCAGGAGCCTGAACAGGAAGAAGAAAAGCCAGAAGAGAAACCGAAAAAAATCCCAGGGGATAAGATGGAAGAATTCATCCAGAAAACTGTTGGAGAAGGTTCTCTTTACAATGATATTTTCAAGTCTAAAGCAGCAAAGATAGCAACAAAGCCAGGGGAAGTTGGTATTAATTATGCAGAGTATGCAAAAGAGTTGAAGTATAAACAAGAGTCGCAGGTTCCGCCAGACGATGACCCAGAAGCGGTTAATGAAGGCGATGACGAGGATGATATTGATATGTCAAGATTCGAAGAAACTTATGAAGAGCGTATAGAACGCGAAGCAGAAGAAGCTCTCGAACAGTCAGAAAGGTATAAGGCAGAACATAAGGGTAAGATAGAACTCATGACATCTGACGAATGGGATACAGACTTCCCTATGACAGATTACGAGCGTGAGGATTTATATTACTTCACAGAGAGTGATATTCTCACAGATGAGAACGGTAGCCACCTTAACGAGAAGGAGTTTATAGGTCCTAAGGTTAGACAGGTTGGTTGGATGCAGTCTCCAGATGAGTGCATTTATATTCGTAATCATCCAAAAGAAAAGGAATTTAGAGTCTTTAAAGAGCGTTGTTCAGTTGAAGATTGGTTCTAAGGAGGGCTCGCCATGTATTATTCCACATACTACCTTTGGTTACATTCTCTTGTTGATGATGGAAATCATGACGAACTAATAAGATATTTACATAGTCAACCTTATAGATGGCAATTTATTCTAGACGAGAATCGAGCTGCAGGCGGTTTGAATCTTAGGAATAAATATGCATACGAGGCAGGGGTCAACATCGAAGATGTCGGTGCTGGCCCTTGTTCCGTTTTAGAGATGCTAATAGGATTGGCAGATAGAATGACTGAGATTCTAACAGCAGAGATATTTGATTGGTTTTGGGATCTTATGAGGAACTTAGGACTAGACAAATTCAACGATTCGAACTTCGACGAGAGAGGCGTTAGTTATATTTTAAACGTATGGCTGGATAGAACATATGATTCTAAAGGTAATGGTTCAATCTTTCCATTAAGGAATTACTCAGGTGATTGTAGGAACCTTGATATTTGGGGACAGATGAACATATGGATTTCAGAGAACTATCCACATACAGATAATTGGTTATATGAATAGGAGAGTTAATTAGAAATGATGTCAAGAGACGGATGGATATTTACTGGTATTACAGTTGCATTCCTCGGAAGTGCTTTAGCAATTAGTCAGTACAATGTCGTTAAGGAAAGAGAATTAAAAGAAAAGAATGCTGAGGAGGAAAGAAAGCTTAGAGATAAGAAGCTTGAGAATGAAAAAGCATATTTCGCAAAGCTTACTCCTGAGCAGGTAGAGAAGTTAGAAAAGGATAAGCTTGAGGTTAAGAAGGCAGAAGCTGAAATGGAAAAAGCTAAAGCTGAACAGAAGAAGTCTGAAGCAGAGCTTAAGGAGACGGTTACTAACTTCAAGAAAGATATTCAGTCGGAGATTCAGAGAACAACCAATGAAAACATCGAAAGAGATATGAGGAGAACTTTTGATGCATGGGCTGCTAAGTACGAGGACCGTCTTGATAAGAAGATTGATCGTGTAGTTAATCGTATAGATGACTTAAGCGATAAGTATGGAGGAGTAAAGACAACATCAAGTAATGGTATTATGCCTGCGATTAATGTTGTTAATGCGCCAAATAATTAAAAAGATATTTGAAGGGGGAAATAAGGAGTGTTTGATTTCTTAAAAGTAATCAAGAATTACCAAAAAGGTCGTTACTACTATAAGCCTACCTTCATCACAAAATCCTCCATCAAAGATTTAATGACACGAGGTGGTATGTTTTATGCCATCTATGATGAAGAAACTGGATTCTGGACAAAATCTAAACCAAGAGCAATAGAGTTAATAGACCAACAAGTTAGAGAGTTCACGTTTAAAGATAGTGGTCAGGAAGCAATGAATGATATTGCACATGGACCAGTTATTCAATCCATGGCAGATTCATCAAACCTATTAGTTGTACAGTTCGATAGGTTCTGTAAAACAATGGGTGACAATTGGCATGCGCTTGATCAGAAGATGTTCTTCTCAAATTCTGAAATCAAGAAGAATGACTATGTATCTAAAACATTGGACTATCCACTTGTAGAACAGCCTACACCCTACTACGATGCAATCTGTGACGTTTTATATTTGCCAGATGAGCGTGAGAAGTGGGAATGGGCTGTTGGTTCTATGATTTGTGGTGATAGTGCCAAGATACAGAAGATGTTCGCGTTTTATGGACCACCAGGAACTGGTAAGTCAACTATCATAAGTAAGATATTTGCAGACCAGGTATTTGGTGGTTTAGAAATGGGTTATGCTACTAAGTTCGAAGCGAATCTCTTATGTGGTGGTAACGAATTTGGTACGGACTTCTTAGAAAATGATTCAGTTCTTGCGTATGATGACGACGCAGAGATGAACATGATAACTACAAGATCTACTCTGAATAAGATTATCTCTCATGAGCAGATTAGAGTTAACGCCAAGCATAAGTCACCATTTGTTAAGGCTGCTAACTGTATGATATTTGTAGGTTCAAATGATCCAATCCAGCTTAGTCCAAACTCTGGTATGAAACGTAGACTTATTGATATTCGCCCAACCGGCAATCTCTTAAAGGCGGATGTCTATGATGAGTGTATGGAACACATACCATTTGAGAAGTCTGGTATAGCTTGGAAGTGTTTAGAAACTTACAAGAAGTTAGGTAGACATTACTATGACCATTATATTGCTGAAGACATGCTTGCACGTACATCTCCATTCCACAACTTTGTTATAGAGAATGTAATGGAGTTAAAGGATGGTATTAGTCTTGCTAAGGCATACGATTTATATTTGCGTTATGCAGAGATGTGTAAGTTCAAGAATGAATTAGTTCGTTATAAGTTCAGAGATACATTAAAGTTATATTTCGACACTTATGAAGACACTAAGTTCAGTGGTTTTAAATGGGACAAGATTGGTAAAGAGAAGCCACCAGAAGTAAGTATTGATATTCAAGGTTGGTTACAGTTCGATTGTACACGTTCAGCGTTTGACGATGTGTATTATAATCAGCCTGCACAGTATGCAAGCGACGATGGTCTTCCATTAAAGAAATGGGACAAAGTTACTACAGTACTTGGAGATATTGATACATCTAAGCTTCATTACGTTAAGATGCCAGAAGAAGTCATCTGCATTGACTTTGATATTTGTGATGAGGATGGTAGTAAGTCCTTCGGAAAGAATTATGAGGCAGCATCTAAGTTTCCACCAACCTATGCTGAGTTAAGTAAGTCAGGTTGTGGCATACATCTACATTATATTTACACCGGAGGAGATCCTAAGGAGTTAAGTAGGGTCTTCGAAAATAATGTAGAGATAAAAGTCTTCACAGGTAATGCTGCATTAAGGAGATGTCTTACAAAGTGTAATGATATTCCTATTGCAGAAATTAGTTCGGGGTTACCTTTGAAGGAAGTGAAAGGAGGAAGAAAAGTGGTTGATTGGGATGGCTATAAGAACGAGAAAGTTCTAAGGGCAATGATAATCAAAAACTTGAAGAAAGAATACCATTCAGCTACCAAACCAAGCATCGATTACATAGACAAGCTACTAACAGACGCGTATGTGTCAGGAGTAACATACGACGTTAGAGATTTACAGAATGATATTCTTGCATTTGCAATGAATAGCACTCATCAAGCTGATTATTGTGTGAATCTTGTAGCTAATATGAGGTTCTGTTCAAAAGATATTTTAGAGAACGAAACTGAGTTAGAGTCTTATGTAGACGAAACTGCACCAATAATAATCTATGATGTAGAGATTGCTCCTAGTTATACGCAGTATCTCCATTACATAGAGACACACCCAGGAACTGTTCTTAATCCTGATATTCCTAAGGATACACCTGCACACTTCTTAGTTTGTTGGAAGTTCTTAGGTAAGGAAAAGACAGTCCAGAAGATGCTTGATCCTAAACCAGATGTAATGGCTAAGATATTTAAGTATAGAATGGTTGGTCATAATGTAAGAAATTACGACAACCATATGTCATGGGCATGTGCACAAGGTTATACAGCTGAAGAATTATATTCTCTTAACGATAGAATTATTAATGAGAAAGATTCTAGAGCAAAATTTGGTCCAGCTTATAACCTTTCGTTCGCAGATACATTAGACTTTGCATCAGCAGGTAATAAGAAAGGTCTTAAGAAGTGGGAGATTGAGTTAGGAGATACACATTTGGAATGGGATAGACCTTGGTATGAACCAATCCCAGAGAATAGGTTATCAGAATGGGCAGAATATTGTGCAAATGACGTTATTAGTACGGAAACAGTATTCGAGTTCTTACAGGATGACTTTGAAGCAAGAGAGATATTAGCTAAGCTTGCTGGCGGCATTCCAAATGATACAACTAACTCTCTTACAATCAAACTTCTTACACATGATATTTCTAATCCACAGGCTCAGTACATTTATACTGACCTATCTACAATCTTCCCAGGTTATGAATTCAATCCTGATGGTATTCCAAGAGAAAGATATTCTACAGAACCAGGAGCGAAAGTTCCTAAGAAGAATCGTAAAGGTAAGTCCATCTATATGGGAGAAGATCCATCGGAAGGTGGATTCGCTAATTGCCCTCAACCAGGTGTTTACTTTAACGTTGGACTGTTTGATGTAGCATCTATGCATCCGCATTCCGCAATTAGGTTAAAGATATTTGGAAAGACCATAACAAAACGTTATGAGAATCTGGTAGAAGCACGAGTTGCTATTAAACACATTAGAAAGATTGGGGACGAAGCATATGAAGAAGCGCTCAAAAGAATGGATGCTATTAAAGAAGGTTCTTCTGGAGTTGTTAAAGATATTCTTAAAGGATTGGATGGCGAGGATCTCAAGAACAAGTGTAAGGCTATTGCAACGGCTCTCAAGACAGCAATCAACTCTGTCTACGGATTAACCTCAGCAAGCTTTGATAATAAGTTAAGAGATCCAAGGAATGTAGATAATATTGTTGCTAAGTATGGTGCATTATTCATGATAACTCTTAAACACAAGTTACAGGAGATGGGTTATACAGTTGTCCATATCAAAACTGATTCCATCAAGGTTGCTAACTATGATGAAAGGGTTAAGAAATTTATATTTGACTTCGGTAAGAAGTATGGTTTCACTTTCGAACATGAAGCAACTTATAGCAAGATGTGTATCATAGATGATGCTCAGTATGTGGCATATGAAGTTGAGAAAGATGGAGAAAAGTTAGATAAACCATTCTGGACAGTAACAGGTGCAAAGTTCGCTCCTCCATATTTGTTTAAAACTTTATTCTCTCATGAAGAGATTACATTTAATGATTTCCCAGAAACAAAGTCAGTAGATGATGCAGCTATATATTTAGTGTATCCAAATGGAGTCGAAACCTTTATAGGTAGAGTCGGCTCTTTTGTTTGTGTTCATGAGGAGTTCGGTGGCTCTCTTGTAAGAGTTAAAGGGGAAAGTCGTTCTGCAGTAACTGGAACAAAGGATTTATATTGGGCAGAAGCTGATTCTGTTCGTAATCATCCTGAGAGAATTAATCTAGATTATTACAGAGCACAGTGTGATTCTGCGATAGACACAATTAATGAACTATATCCATTTGATGAGTTTGTTGGTTGTGACCCACAGAGTTTTATGTTTGTACCATCAAATGGTCCTGATGAAGTTCCATTCGATGCAATGAATCCACCAGAAGGGTGAAAGGAGAAAAGATATTTATGAAGTTGTCAATTCAGAAAAACGGAGATTCAGAATTACTCTTAATCCAGGAGGCAGAGAACCATGATATTCTTCCTGGTACTAAGTTCTTTAGAAACTTCTCAGGAGAAGAGAAGAAGAATAATGGTAAAGTAGTTAACTCAAAGGGCAGGCGTAACTTCTGCTTAGCCCTTAACTTTCCTGATGATGTCTTAGATGAGCTTGCAGGTCTTGGTCTTGATATTGTTGAGTTTGCAGGTAATGAGGAGTATGGTGACCAGCCATTGAGATTTGTTAGAATCCAGATTTCAGAAGGTGGTAAGAAACCATCGGAATTATATTTGACAAACGATACTCTTAAGAGAAAGCAGCTTCTTACAGGTAACAAGATTAGTCTTCTTGATGGAGCTAGATTCTCACAGCCAGAATTAGTTATCAGAACCTGGCATAAGGATGATGGAAAGGTTTCACTGTATTTGAACAGTGGATATTTCTTCATCGAGATGAACCCTATTGATGCCAAGTTCGCAGACTATGATGACATGATTGGAGATTCATTCGAAGAAGAACTTCCTTTCAATGAGGATTGATATTTATGAATACGGAGTTGTATCCTTACCAAATCGATGCGCTTAAGAAAATGCACAATGGTTGTATCTTAGGTGGTACGGTTGGTGCAGGTAAAAGTAGAACCGCTTTAGCTTACGTTTATATTTGTGAGTTAGGCGGTTCGCTCCGCATTAATAATGTTGGAGTCTATTCTAAACCAGAGTTACCAAAAGATATTTACATCATTACTCCTGCTAAGAAACGTGATTCGCATGAATGGGAGGAAGAAGTTGCTTACTTTTGTTTACCTTCTTCTATTAACGTTACTGTTGACTCTTGGAACAACCTACATAAGTACACAAAAGTTTACGGTGCAGTATTTATATTTGATGAGCAGAAAACTACATCAGGTAAAAAGTGGGCAAGAGAATTCATTAAGATAGCAAGACGAAACCATTGGGTTATGCTTTCAGCAACTCCTGGTGACAAGTACATACAGTTCTGGCCTGTTCTTGTTGCTAACGGTTTCTATCAGAACAAGTCTCAATTCGAAGCGGAACATTGTGTGTTTAAACCTTTCTTGAAGTACAAAGATATTGATCATTATGTTGGAACTAAGAGATTAAACTATTACATCTCTAAAGTTTTAGTACCTATGGATTACGTACATGATATTGTCAAACATAGGATTAACATTGAGTGTTCATACGATAGAGCTTTGTATAAACATGTGTTTAAAGATAGGTGGGACCCATTCGAGAATTGTCCGATAGAAGAGATGGGTAAGATGTGTCACGTTCTTAGAAGGATTAGTAATGATGATGTAAGTAGAGAGAAACAGTTGATTGATATTTTAGAAGGACATGATAGTGCAATCATCTTCTACAATTTCAATTACGAATTGGAAACTCTTAGAAAAGTTTGTAGAAAGTTAGGCTTGCGATTTGCAGAATGGAATGGTCAAAAGCATGAACCTATTCCTAAGAACGGTAATACTAAATGGGTTTACCTAGTGCATTATGCAGCTTGTGAGGGATGGAATTGTATCACTACCAACACCATGATATTTTACTCACAGAATTATAGTTACAAAACCTTGTACCAAGCAGAAGGAAGAATAGATAGAAACAACACTAAGTTCAAAGAGTTGTACTATTACTACTTCAAAAGTAAAAGTCCAATAGACTTAGCTATCTCTAGGTCTTTAGAACAAAAACAAGAGTTTAACGAAAGGATATTTATGCGGGGAGCATTTAAATGATTTACACAGTCACGGAACACAATGGGGAACATCTTAGACGGATCAAAAACCATCCAAGATATTTTGTTTCAGATGCTGGTTATGTGTATAGTCATTGTACTGATGAGTTAAAGCAACTTCAACCTGAAGTCCTTCCTAACGGACATACAAGAGTCATGTTAGATGGGAATAAAGAATACATCGCTAATCTAGTTATGGAAGCGTTCAATCCAAAGAGCATTCCTAACACATTTATATTTCACGTAGATGATGACAAGATGAATAACGACCTTAACAACTTAGTATGGCTAACAAGACCACAAATCCACATGTTCTCACAATATTCTGTAGACTATAGAAAGCAGATGTTGGGAAAGTGGTGAAACTAATTAAGAGGGACAGCGGACAATTCAGGCCGTCTCTCTTTTCGTCCCCTACAAGTCTCGTGTAATATTCTCTCTGTATAATAGAGGGAGAAGAAAAAATGTCGCATTTAGTACAGCCGTGTAGCTAAAGCACATCTTTCAATCCCTCTTGTTCTTTTCGTGAAAGGGGGACAATAAAATGTTGGAGAGGGACTACCAAAAGAAACTAGTACAAAAACTCAAAAAGATATTTCCTGGGTGTTATGTCATCAAGAACGATGCTCAGCTAAAACAGGGAATACCAGACCTATTGATATTATTCAAAGACAAATGGGTCGCACTAGAAGTTAAACAATCATCAACAGCAAGTCACCAACCAAATCAGGATTACAATGTGGAGCGTATGAACAAGATGTCATATGCTTCTTTTATTTTTCCTGAAAATGAGGAGCAGGTGTTCGCAGAGTTGAAGGAGGTGTTTGGATGAGCTTCCACTTCTTCGACCACTCAAGAGATATTCCACCAGGAACACATGCAATACTAAGCCCATCTAAATACTCTTGGACTGAATACGATTCAGAAGAGAAATTATTCAACTTAGTATATGCCTCATATGCTCAAGAAATTGGAACTTTACTCCATCGCTTAGCAGAAACAGCAATTAGATTTAAAGTCAAGATTCCTAAGATTGCAGCTAGACCAATGATATTGCTTTGGTTGTTAGCTAATGGTATTCCAAGAGGAATCATAGACACAGACAAGTACGTTCCAAACTTTGTAGCTTACATTAACGACGCAATAGGTTTCGATATGGAGCCAGAAGTACCACTAAGATATTCTGAGAATGCTTTTGGTACAGCAGATTCTATTTGCTTTAACGAAAGAAAGATGCAATTAAGAATCCATGATTACAAGTCTGGCATTACTAAACCTTGCTTACGTCAGTTAGAAGTTTATGCAGCTTATTTTTGTTTGGAATATGGTGTCAAACCAAAAGATATTCAGATCGAACTAAGAATCTATTGGCAGGATCAAGTAATTACAGGTTTACCAACTGCTTCCGATATTGTTCCACTTATGGATAGAACCATAGCATATGACAAATTCATAAAAAGTCTTAAGGGGGAGTAAGACATGGATAATTACCTTATGCATGAAGGCGTGGCCCATGATGAGAATCCTCCTGGAAGAGGTTCGGGAAGGTATCCATTTGGTTCGGGAGAGAGACCTCATCAGCATTCTTGGGATTTGAAAGCCCGGTATGAAAAATTAAGTAAAATGATAGACCCTGAAACTGGTAAGTTCTACAAAGAAAAAGATATTGCCAAGATGATGGGATTTACCAAAGAAGAATGGGACAAAAAGAAACACGAAATGGTTGAAGGTGGTCATGTTGCTAAACTTCGTGCTGAAAGAGAAATAGCAACTGCAGAAGTAGATGCCGATAAGTACGAAGAAGTAATGTGGTATTACAATCACCTTGACCCTAAAACAGGAAAGCCTTATAAGAGAGCAGAGATTGCAAGGATATTAGGTGTTAATGAATCTACAATCCGTTCTATTGAGAACACCAAAACATCAATAGAAGACAACCCTGTTTTCAAGGCAGCAGACCAGTTAAAGAAGGCTTCAGAGGAAAAGGGTTTTATTGATATTTCCAAGGGAGCAGAATTAACCCTAAATGTATCTCCGGATAGACTAAACACTGTAGTAGAAGTTCTGAAGAAGGATGGATATTCTGTTCAGAACATTATGATACCACAGGCTAGTAATCCAAACAGATACACTACAATGACTGTTCTTTGTCCTCCAGGTATGGAAGGTCAGGCTTTCAAACATAGATATGAAGTAAAGTCTTTGGAAGATATTTCAGGGATTGAAGAAGTAGCTACTATGAAAGGTTGGCAAGAACCAGTTGCAGTTGACTTAGATAGAGTAAAGATATTATACGACGAAACTGGTGGTTCTACTAAAGACGGTATGATTGAGATTAGAGCAAAGTTAGATGAAAAGGGAAATCCAATTCCTGCTTGTGAAGATCTCAGTTTAGGCAATGCTCGTTATGGACAAGTTAGAATTGCAGTTGACGTTTCTAAAGAAGGACTTAAGGATGATAACGGTAATCTAATCACTACAAAGTACATTAAGGGTATGGCCGTTTACAATCCTAACTTACCAGAAGGAAAAGATATTTTAGTTAACTCTAATAAGTCTATTGAAGATGGTGTAAAGAAAGCTCTTAAGAACTATGAAGTTGGTTCACCTAATCCTTTCGGTGCAACAGTAGTTCAAACTTACATCAAAGACAAAGATGGTAATGTAGTAATTGATTCTAAAACTGGAAAACCTAAGTTATCAGCAATACAGTTTGTAGGAACTCCAACAGACGACAACCATGACATGCACGTGGAAGGTTCTTGGGGAGATTGGAGTAGAAACCTACCAGCTCAGTTCTTATCTAAACAAGATTTACCTTTAGCAAAGCAACAGTTAAAACTAAAGGTTCTAGATTATGAATCCCAATACAAAGATATTTTAAGCATGGAAAACGTAACAGTTAAGAAGAAGCTTCTAATCGATTTCGCAGATGCTTGTGATGGCGCTGCTGTAGATTTGAAAGCTGCTCCTTTACCTGGACAAGGTGTTCATGCAATCTTACAATCCAATACTCTTAAGGACAATGAGATATTTGCTCCTAACTATCCAAATGGCACAACAGTTGCTTTAGTTAGATTCCCTCATACAGGTCCTTTTGAGATTCCTGTTTGTACAGTCAATAACAATGACAAAGAGAGTAGAAACCAAATCGGAAAGAATGCTAAAGATGCTGTTTGTGTATCTAAGGTAACCGCTAACAAACTTTCAGGAGCAGACTTCGATGGTGATACAGCAATTGTCATTCCAATGACTCGTAAGAATGCAGAAGGTGGATTAGATAA
>RHMF01000018.1_pt1 | contig 58626 bp, 80 predicted proteins | sample 5365151 | NCBI WGS metagenome assembly RHMF01 (sample SAMN10266501, study PRJNA497801) | feces metagenome | isolation source: feces | host: Bos taurus | place: China: Prairie of Fairy Mountain | collected 2017-08-14 | reverse complement strand
TCTGATTTATTATTAGAAGAACTATGATTTACACCATTTTCTAATTTAATAGATTCTTTGAGAACTACATCAGAACTAGCTTGTAATAATGAATGAATCATTCCAATAGCTCCCTAGTCTGTTCCATTAGTTTTATATTGTAATAAAGCTTTAGAAGAAGTGGGTAATGTACTATATATAACATTTAACATAGCTAAAGCATTAGCTCTTTCCGTACTAGTAGAAACTTCATAAGAATATAAATCATCTTTTTTAGGATCAAAACCCTACTATCTCATATTTTTTTCAAATTCTTTATAATCTTTTAATAAATTATTTCCAGATACATAACCATACCCAGTTTTAACATGCTCCTCTTTACCGATCTTATCAACAATTTCAAGAATCTATTTAGTAATAGTTTCAATTCCTATTGCATTATTAAGTGTTTCGAAAACATTACTTTTAAAAGCTAAAGAAGTCGAATTAGCTCGTGCATCTAATAACTAAGCATTAGTAATAGGTATATACTCTTCTTTATTATTATGATACTCTTCAGGAGATACCCAATTAAATCCTTCTTCTGTTTGTACCGCTATTTGCCCTAAAGAATTAACAGCTACTTCTTTCATTCCACCTTTTTCTGTTAAAGTTTTATAAACATTTTCATATTCTTTACGATTAAATTCTATGCTTTGCAATAAAGGTAAAGCTCTAATATAATCACTAGCTATACTTCCAACACCTCCATATAAATCTGGATTATTTAATTTATATTCAATATTATTAAATATAGATGCAATAGTAGAAGACGCTACTTGTAAATCAGAAGGTAAACCATCTTTAAATGTTTCTCTAATCATTTTTATTATTTCAAGTGAATTAGTATCTTCTGATTTATTTTTAGAACTTTTTTTACTAGTTTCTGCAACTTCTTCAGTTTCTGGAATTATATAAGGTTCATAAACAGAGTAGCGGGGCTTAAAAGACCCACCACTCTATAAAAATTTTAATTTCATTTTATTTTATTTAAATAATTATCTATTCTAGATCTATTTAATTTAGCACCTTTTTTTGCACCTATAGGATTTTTACCATGTTTTTTTGGATCGTATTGTTCTTTAAGAATACCGCTTACATTTAAATCCCCAGCGCCTACAAAATTAATATCTGTATATTGTGCATATGCATTATCATATGCTTGTCCTATTAAAGACATTAATTGAGCATATTCTATTTGTTCTTGTGTAGTAGTTAATTGATTATTTTGTCCTCTAACCCATATATCATCGTGATGTTTAGTCCACCCATTTATATAATTAGATGGGCTTGTTTTAATAGAATTAAGTAAAGATTTATTAGTATAATGATCTTGTAATTTTTCTTTTTTACGCTAAGCTGTAACAATATTATGTTTTAATTCTTTATTTAATCCTTGAAAAGAAGCGTTTTGTGCCTCGATAAACTAATTCTCAAAATCTAACTATTCAACTTCCCACTAATGTCTATATTTAGCATTTGTATTAGCATTTGTAGTCCTATTTACTGCATTTTCATAAGCAACTCCTCTATTATAGTCATTAGTTTCACGAATAAGATCATTAATTTTAAAATCCAAACGTTCTGCGTAATCTCTAGCATTTTTTATTGCATCATTTTTTGCCACATAATAAGTAGATACATCAGATGTTATTGGCTATAAATTATTTGCTTCTGCAAAAGCTTTATTTTTAGCTACTTCTAAATCGTATGTATAAGGAGTTTTGAAAGTTTTTTCAGGTACAGCAACTTCTTGATATAGTGGAATCTGTTTGGCTAATTTACGTTTTTCCTCATTAGCAATATCATTTGCAACATATCCTGCTAATGAATTAATAATACCATTTTTATTAAGATTTAATTTTTTCTTTAATGTAAGCTCTTTTAAAGATAATTCATTATTTTTTGGTAAAATACCAGTTCCTATAGAACCATTTTTATCATCAGATGTTTGGCCGTTAGTGTCTTCACTCTATTGTTTTTCTGTATTAGTATTTTTAGAAGCTGGGTCTATCCAGTCAGTATAAGTCCATTGTTTTGTTTCTGGATTGAATACTAAAGAGCCATTACCTGTTTTAATAGAATTAATTTTATTAGGATTGGAAGGGTTATATAAATTTTGTAAATAAGATACAAATTCCTGACGACTTTTTGTGGTAGGCCCCAAATAGTCAGATTTATCTTCACTATACCCAAAGAGATCGTTTAATCCAGATTTATTAAATGTAGTATTCCAATTTTTAAATCCTAAAGTATTATTGTCTTGTGTAAAATCTAATGAACTAAATTCATCAGTATTTAACATATTTAAAGATTCAGCAATCTATTTAGAATCATATGAATTAGAATTTTTTGTAAATGTATCATAGATAATATTCATTTGATGTGAATCTTGATCAAAATTATGTCTCCAGGGGATTTGAGTACCTGTTTTTGCTTTTATAATGCCACCCTTTTTATATTCAGCAGCATTATTTTGTTTATTTACTAAATCTTTAAAATGTTTATACATTTTAGATGCAGAATAATTAGAAAAAAACTTTAAACCTAATTCATTATAAAGTTTAGGATTCATATATTTTAAACTTTCTGTTGTAATATCATATAATGGTACTGTAGTTGAACTAGTTAAAGCTCCTATAGTAGATGGATTTATATAATTATACTATCGTATTAAAGAGTTATCTCCTGAGGTATGTAATATCCAATTATGTATATATTTTATTAGATAATTTATAAATTCTTTATCAGAATCATTTTTAATTTTTTTAGCAGGTTCGAATTTCTAAAAATTTATTTTATTATTCATAAGATCTGCATACCAATCATGTTTATGTCGAACATTGGCCACTCTTTTTTTAAAAGATTCATTACTTTCTAGTGAATCTTGTTTTAATTCAGGAATTATTATTATTTCATCTTCCTATTTTTCTTCTCCTTCTCTTTTTCCTTCTCTTTTTCCTTCTTTAGACTAAATTTTGTATTTAATTAAATTATTTAATTTATCTAATTCACTATTCTAGAATCCTAATTCCATTCCTAAAAATTTATCTTGAGGACTTAAATCTCCGTCCTTTAAAGCTTGTTTAAATAACTCAATATTTTTTATATAATCTTCCGTATTATTATATTGTTGAAGCTATTTAGAAACCCAATCAAAATTCTTGTCTAATTGAGCATGTAAGTCTGTATATACTGAATTTCCCTCATCATCCTAAGTAACTAATTGCTATAAAAGATTATAAGGAATCTAACCATTTTGATTAAAAGAATATGCAAAAGCATTAGCTATATTCCAGCCTTCCTAAGGAATAAAATCAGGTTTTATATTACGTTGGGCTTCTTCTTTTTTAATTTTTTGTTGTTCTAATTCTAATTTTTTAAGTCTTTTATCTTCTTTCTATCTAGCAATTTCAGAATTAGTTAAAGATCTTTCTTTTTTACTTTGTTCGGTCGCTATTAAATTTACATAACCTAAAGCATATCGCATTAAATAGTCATCATCATTAATATTACCTTTTGCATCCGTATATTTACCATCTTTATTTATAGTGATACTTCCATCTTTAATCCCGTTTTTAATATATTCTAATTTTTCTAAAAATAACTATGGGTCTGAAATATCATTACTATAATAATTTACAAAACTATCATAATTAGATTGTATATTTTTTATTAGTGATTCTGTATTCAATTCATGATCACCAAATTTAAATAATTCTTTTTCGTTCATATAGTTTGAAATAAAATAGGAGTATAGTGAACACTATACTCCTATCGTTAAAAATTAATTATTTCTTAATACGTCTTACAAGTATACCACCTCTACGATATACAGGTTCTTCTGCTTCAGCAGGAGCAGCAGGAGCAGCAGCTTCAGGAGCAGGTTGAGCACTTGCGCCAGCCATTTCAGCAATAGCTTGACAGACTTGTAATGCAATCTAACAATCTTGATTTTGAAGTGCTTGCATAGCACCTTCAACAATCATCGCCATCGGATCTTGAGCGCCTTGAACCGTTGCAGGATCCTATGGAGGCATAGCGCCACCTTCTTGGAACTTACCAATGTTTTTTAATTTCATAAAATTACTAATTTTTTAATTAAACGTTTAACTATCTATTATATCTATGTAAATTAATTTTACTTATTTATATATTAATTTACAAATTAAAAATCTATAAAAATTAAATTTAGATTTTTATCCGTAATATTTTAATTTTCTGGTACCTACACGTATTCCTAATCTCTATGATTTTGAGCATATAATTCTTTTAAACATATTTTTCCGAGTTTACGACAAGCTTTTTCAAAAAGATCTTTATTATCACGGATAGAATTTGCTTTTTTAGCTTGTTTAATCATTTTAACATATACACACTTAATAATATTCCATTAAACTATAGTTATAGCACTCCCCTGTTTTAATTTAGGAATAAATTTTTTATTGTTTATATAGTTATTAATGTTTAAAATTAATTCCTAGTAATCTTCGTCAGAATAATTAAATTTAATCCGGAATAATTTACATTTATTACTTATACATTTTGAATTTTTTAAAAGATCACGTTCTTGAATTATTTTAAAATAATCCTTTCCTCCAAAACGTTCAACTGGTTCATAATGTTGTATTCCATCATACTCAATTGCAAAATTAAACCGTTCATTATAAATATCAAAACGTTGTCCTTCAAGCCATTTTACACCAATTTCGTAATCAAAATGTAATTGTTTAAAAGAATTAGATATTTTTTCAAACAATAAGGTTTGATTTTTATTTTTACATTTAGGACAACCTGCTCCCTATAAATGTGCATTTGGAGTTTGTTTAAATTCTCCGTGTTTTTTACATATAATTGATATAGGTGTTTTTTTATTATAGTAGTTTACTTTAGTATAATCGTACAAATCTCCGTGTATATTTTTAGCATCTATAATAAATTTTTCTGTTGTTTTGCTATATTTCATATGTTTTAACTCGTCATTACATTTCGGACAGCCACTAACTCCTTTTAGATGATTAATTGGAATTGAATAGAATTCTCCATGTTTAGGACATATAACTATAACAGGAGTTTTGTTATCTTTATAAACAACTTTAGAATAATCATAATAATGATTATAGACAGGTGCCGCTTTTAATACCCATTCTTCTGTAGAAGGTTTATACTTTCCAGAACATTTACTACAACCCCAACCTTTTAAATGATCTCCTGGGGCTTGTTTAAATTCCCCATGTATAGGACAAATAATACTCATAGGAATTTTATTTGTTTTATAACTATCCATAACATATTCATAAGTATTACCATGAATATTTCTGGCTTTTTCTACAAAACTGTAAAAACGTTCTTCTCTATCACATTCTGGACATTTTACTGGTTTACTAGCAAGACCTACAGTATTAAATTTGAATTTTCCATGTTTTTTACATGTAGGAAACACAAATCCTCCATGATATTTAGTAAATCCTATATCTTTGTACTTAAATTGCGGATTTACTTTTTTACATCTTTCTATAAATTCTTTTTCAGTTATTTTTTTACCATTCATACTATTAAATATATTTTAGTTTAACATACTCAATAGTATTCATAGAATTCTTTCTCCACAACTAAAATATATTTTTAATTAGCGGAGAAAGAATTATTTAATCTTCAGGAACCTAGACATACTCTTGATCTCGATGATTTTGCCCCCAAAGAACCTTAAACATATATTTTCCAAGAGATTTACATTTTCTCTCAAAAGAATCCTTATCTGTTTCAGCTTTTGCTGCTTTAGCTTTTCTGATTAACACTTTAGTTTCCTTACGACTAATGATCCGTTCACCTCCCTAAAGTCCCATTTGAGTAGAACCATCTGGTGCTAAAACTTTCATTACATATTTATTTAAATTATCACTATCATCAATTTCAAAATCATCTCCTTTTTGAATTTCAGTAGTTCTATTTACTTCTAATAAATATTTACAATTTTTAAAAGGTATTAAAGTTTCGTCATCTGGAATAGCCTAATATACATATTCTACTTCATCATCATCATTAATAGATATTTGTGTTAATTCTAAAGAAGTGTTTTTCATCCAAAATTCATAGGTACCCTCTTTACTAAATTCAAATAACATCCCTTCATCTGGAGGTAAATAATCTACATTCATTAAGCCCTATTTACGTTCTTCTTCTATTTTAGCTAATTGACAATTATAAGTTTTATTACCTATTTTAACTATAACTTTATCCATAAATTTTTATAAATTGAGTTTCTTAATCCGTAATGATATAATAATCAATTATATAATTACAAGATTTTAAAAGTTAATTTACTAAATCTTGCGCTTTTTTTCTGACTCTACTAAAACTTTCGTTATACTAAGTTTTATAGTCATAATTAGAGTCTTTTAAATAAGCATAAGCTGAACTAGGGTTCCACCATGCTCCATACATAGTAACAAAATCTTTTGGATCTCCCCCTCTAGCTCTAATATTATTTTGTAAATTTGTATAATATTTAGCTGCAGATAATAACTATGCTTGTGGATCTTGTGCAAACTAAGTTCTAGTTTGCTAATTATATTGTTTACGAGTACTATCTAAAAACTAAAACCATCCTAAAGCTCCTGAACCCTAAGTATTATTAGCATCCATTTTATATCCACTTTCTAACGCAGCTAAATAATCTAATGATTCTTTAATATTAGCATATTTAGGATTCTATTCTATAAACTTATCTAATTCTTGCCTAAAAGTAGCATAACGCTAAGGATTAGATTCTCTTATTTTTTTTAATGTGATAGAAACCTTTTTGTCTTCCTCGCTATCATTATTATTAATTGTTATAATAGTATTTTCTTCTGGAGTTTCTACTAATTCTTCTCTATATTTTGGATAAACTGTCTAATTAGTTAAAATCTCTTTTAAAAGTTTAACTCTTGTTATATTCTCATTCCTATAAAAATCTTTAGTTTCCAAATCTTCAGTTTCAATAATCGGCTCATATACATGATAATTAGGCCTAAAAAGACCATCTATAGTATTAAATTTTGCCATAATCATTATTGTTTTGTTAATAATTCAATTAATACTTCTTTTATTGCTTCTTTCATCTATTCTTTTTCAGATTTTTCTTTATTTTCTTTTTTAGGTTCTATAATTTCTTTTACGGTCTCTTCTATAACTATAATATTAGGAACCCATTCTAAAGCTTCCTCAATTAAGTTATCAGTAGACTTCTTTAATGTTAAAGATCCTCCCTATTTACAAGATTCTATTAATCCAGTTCTATCATCTGTATTTTCTAGAATTTCATATACTAACAATTTACCAGCTTCTAAAGCAGCCTATTCTTTTTCTTTATTAGTAGAATCTTCAGAATAGAATACTTCGTAGTATTCTTCTAACTTTTTAGTAACTTCTAAAGTAAATATTATTTCATTTAATTCTATTTCAGCTTGCTATTCACCCTCTTCATCAATAACAGGGATACCTTTTTTAGTTAAACCTTCAGCATGTTCCATATGATGTTTATTTTTATGTAAAGCACCTTCAGGGATAACATTCTTCTATGTAGTTTCTTCTATTTCTGGAATATCCAAATACTCTTGAGGATAATCTTTTTCAGTTTTATCACCCTCTTTAAATTCAGGAACCCATTCTAATTCCTCAATAATATCAACACTACCTCCTTCTTTAAAAGTAGGTAATTCCCAATTAAGTTCTATTAAAGGTTCCCAGTCTAAAGTAATTTCTGGATTCCATTCTAAAGTACCACCATGTTTAGCAGCATAAGTATACTTCTAATTATAACCACTATCAGTCATTAAAGAATAAGCTAATCCAGCCTATTCTCCCATAGACTATACAGCTAATCTTTGATCTGTAGCTTCATCAGAAATATCTGCCATTATATTTTGTTTAGCTCTAGCAGCAGCCATAGCTCTATTAGCACGTTTTCTAACTCCAGAACTAAATAAACCATATTTTTTACCGGACTTAGAAACAGCATCCATAATTTCTGCAGAAGTGCCTCCATAAGAACTACCTACATTTTCTAACACATCTTTATCAGCAGCAAAAGTGTCAGATTTTTTACCACCAAAACCATTAATCATACCAACATTCCAACTAAAGAAAGATGAATCCATCCATTTATCAGCTGAAGTCATTTGGTCGGTACCTCCACCTATGCTTTGTATAATATCACCAGCAATAGCAGCATTACCTAAAGCTTCTCCTACAATCTAACCAACAGGTCCTGTTTTTTTTAATGTATCAGTAGCAACATTATAAGTCTAATTTGCAATTTTAGTAGTATTAGAATCTGTAGCCATCTATTGTGCACCCATAGCTTCACCAATACCTTTAAAAGCAGTAGATGCTATAGCTGCAGTATCAGCTATAACTTTTTCAGTTTTTTCAATTTTTTCTTTTTCTAACCTTTCTTTTTCTTGCTTTTCTTTTTCTAACTACTAATTTACTAAATTCATCCCTTTAGAAGCATCTGAGGAAATATTTAAACCTTTAATTTCAGGAAGATTTAAATCATTAGATTTTGTAACCTATAATGCTGCCTATTCTTTAATCTAAAGTGCAGAAGCTTCTTCTTGTACTTTCTAATTTTGTTCTGCAGCAGTTTCTACTGCAGAAGTAGGACTAACTGAAGTAGCTCCTGGTATAGAAGTCTCCGGTTTATTACCATTTATAGAAGTTTTTTCAGTTGTAACCTAAGGAGTTGTAGGAGGAGTTGTAGGAGGATTTGTAGAAGGAGTTGTAATTTGAAAATTTAAATCACTATCCTTAAAACCGTCTAAAGTTCCATAATATATAGTTGGGCTATTAATTAAATCTTTATACCATTCTCTTCCATCTTTACTATATATAGATAAAGAACCATTATTTTTAACATATTTATAATCTGAAGTTACCCAAGAAGGTACCTTAGTACCCCTTTGGGCACTAAGAACCTTTCTTATTTTATTTAATTTATCCATTACGCAAAAGATATTTGATATATTGTATTTAAAAAATCTATAATTGCAAGTTCTTCACCAGAATATCTAATACGAACTTTCATAAATTTACCACGAACATCTGTTTCACATCTATCTTTATTTTTAGTAGGATCGATAGGTTTCCAATCTCCGCGATTCCACTCTGTTAAATCATATAATCCATATAAAGCATTGTCTTTTCCCTATTCATTTTTAATATCTGGGAATTGGATCGAGTTACCTAAAGTTTCTTTTATTTTAGTACTCTAAATATTAATTGGTGGTAATAATATATCTGGATCTGTATCAAATTCTTTATATTTTTTTACCCAACTTGAATATTTATAAACACCAAAAGCGTCTTTAGAAAACATAGAAGTTCCTGGTTCTACTTTAGTCTTATCAATTTCATTTTTATAAGTGACTATAATAGGATTAATTTGTATCAACCATTTATCTTCTAAATAACGGCAATTTGCTTTAATTATAGAAGTTGCTAAATCTTGACTTAAAGAATCTATATCAATCGCTTCTGCATGATTCCAAATTCTAAATTCTTTTCTAGTAGGATAATATACTATTTCAGCTCCCGCTAAATGATCATAATTAAATCCAGAAGGTGCAGAAAAACGTTTATATGAGTCATATATCTCATTAATACTATTCCAACGAGAATAATATTTTGGTAAATCTGCAGAACGATTATGTTGTTTAGGTTCAATCTCTAAAAAATTAGGATTATATTCTATATCATAACCATTATATTGATATAAAGCTTTTAATGCTTCTTGTCTAAAATACATTGTAGGTTTATCTTCTGCAAAATCATAAATATCCCCAACAACTTCATAATGAAATGATTCAGGTTTAACTTTATTAGCTACTAATTCTAAATTAGTAAATATTTTATGTACAGAAGGATCATCTACTACAATACATTCAAATTCAAATGGGTGTTGTTTACCATACCAATATGTAGGATAAATTTTATCTGTAATATCAATTATACCAGCTTGACCATGTTTCCAAAAATCTCCAGATAACTAAGATAAATTAAAATCGGTAGTTATAGCTATACTAGATTCATAATACCCTGCACTAATATTATTATTTTCAATGATCTAATTATAATAAGCCTAAGTTGCTGTAGGATTATTATTATTTTCTATAATTATATTAGCTTTAATATTTAAATACCTTATTATTTTATCAGCATTAATTCTCTCTTCTTCTGGAAGCATTAATCTTTTTCCTGATTTATTTTTAAAAATAGGAAGTTCTATATGAATTTTATCTTTTTCAGGTTTTATAGCATATCTTTCAAAATCTGCATAAGTATGTCCTGCACTATTACGATAATATAATTCTGATAATAAATTCTAAATTTTTAAAGAATCTTTTATAGCTAAATAATAAACTGTAACAGTATTAATATTTTTATTATATAGATCTTTAACTTCTTTAACTTTTAAATCTTTAGATTTAATTTCAAATAATTCATAATTTCTCTATCTATCACGAGTTAATTCATATTTAATTTGATATGGTACTTTTAAATCAGGAAGAGTTCTATTATCTAAATACAAATATCCTATAAAATTACTATCTTGTAATTCTTCTATAAATTCATATTCTTTAAATTCACCCTATTGATTTATATAAAAATATTTAGGGTATTTATTAATAACTTCAAAATAATAATTATCATTTAAATATTTTATATATAAAATATTATTTCCTATAGTAACTCCATCAGAAAAATCGTTATCATGTTTACTTACACCTAATTTGCCTATTGCTTTTATAGTTTCCCTATCAAAACTAAATGGAATGTTGTCAATATTTTGCATTTCTCCAGGAATCCAACTATAAAAAGTAGTAAATATTTGTAAAATTTCATTCCAACATAAATTCCAAGATTTTTCAATTGTTCCATATAAATTATCGTAAAAGGTAAACATTATATCATGTTTAAAAGCATTATATACTGTTTTAACATTACGAACTCCTATAATAGGAGTCAATTCTCTTTCACTAAAAGTGATATTCTAATTTAAAAATTCTTGAACTGTTAAATCAGATAAAAGTTCGATCTATCCATCCTTAACTCTCCATATTTTTTTAGCAATAGTATCTACACCATATATCCCACTAGGAGTTTTAAGTATACTATCCTTCCACTAACTACCATAAGTATCGCTTATTACTGTTAAATCCGATAATATCTATGAAGGATGTTCTGAATTATTATTAATAGTAATTATACCTATACCATGTTCAAATACAACTAATATGTTATTTTTGAGTTCTATTAATTTAGTGATAGAACCATATGTCATAGGATAATCTTTATGATTAGTGGTTCTTAATACTCTAAATCCATTTTTAAAAGCATCATTTATATGAATATCAGAAAATACAATTCTATTCTAAAATTCCTATTTAATATAAGGAACATCAGGAACTTCAAAATAATATTTTTCGCTTACAGACTTAGTAAAACCTTTATTATATTGTGAAGAATCTGGTATTTTTTGAGATCCTAATGCTAATTGTCCGTAATTAGGATAAAAACTTCTATAATTACCGCACATTAAATACTCATCTACATTAGATTTATCTATAGTTCTAATATTTAAATTATATGTAGAACGTACCCAAAAAGTTAACCACATTCCTAATTGTATTGCATTTACATCCCCTAAATTAATTTTAATATAATCTTCTGGTTTATCAGGATTATAACCATTTCTCCAACTATCCTCTTCTACTATTTTATCATTATAAGGTGCTGAAGGATCATTAAAATTTCTTATTATTCGATGCGTATATTGACAAATGTAACTATCGCCTCGATAATAGATTCCAGAAAAAGGCTTTATATTTTTTTCAATAGCCTCATCTAAAATATTAGATGATTTATATAATAATCCTATATCAATTCTATCCGAGATAGCATAAAAAGCTGAAGTATCCTAAGCTCTTAACTATATATAATTAAATAAATTATTTTCTTTATATCCTGGAATCATTACATTAATTTGGTCACAAGCATGTCCTGTATAACCATCCATTCCTACAAAAGATCCATAATTACCTCTAACAATATCAGAATTTGCTATTTTATCTACTGTATCAGTATACTCTTCTCCTATATACTCATATTTATAAGCTTCTTCAGGATAACCAGCTCTAGCACTAAATTTAGATTCTCCTATCATTTTAATAGGGCATCCATCAGGAACTCCTATAAGTTTTACATTATAAAAGCGATCATCTTTAAAAATACCGTATCCAGACGTATAAAAATGTCTATAATCACTTTCAAAATAACCATCTGTTAAAAAATTTGTTATAGGCTATTCTACAGTTAATTTAATTATAAATTTATCACCAGTTAAAAATTGATTATAATAAGGCTAATTTACTTGATATTCAGGTACTATAATAGCATCGGGTAAATTTTTTGAACCGTCTTTAATAATATAACGTTCGTGTAAATCCTATATTAATTTTCTACTATATTCCTATTCAACTCGCTTGGTGCCACTTTTTAAAGGCTCTTTTCTACCTTTAATTATAGCAGATTTACCAGCATTTCTTTTATTTCTACTATGTAAAACAATTCCCTAAACTCCTATAGTTACAGATGCTGTAACAATTGCAGTTGTAGCTACTGCTGCTGTAACAACTAATCCTGTGGTTAATGCTGAGGAAGATAAAATTGCTATACCAGCACCAGCTACAATTGGACCAGCCGCCCCTAAAGTACATAAAGTAGCTGCAGCTGCAGCTGCTAATACTACTATAGTACCTATTGCAGTAGTTAATTTTTTTAAAAATCCCGAACTCTTAGGTTTTATATCATATTTGTATCTACCTAAAAATCCTTCTGAAACATAATTTATATCATTTAAATCAGTTTCGACATAAGAATTATTAACATCTAATTGAGAAACTACTCCTCCTAAAGTAGGTATAGTAGGAGTTCTAGATTCTGTATCTAATCCTACTACAATACCTTGACATAATATCATAGGCATTCTTTTCTATCTTACAAAAAAGAATCCCCTACAATAATTTTTTAATTCTTTAATTACTTGATGATTAGCAACAATTTCAATTCCGAGGATAGGAAACGGTTCTGATATATTTGGATTAGAAGATAATTGAATGACACCTTTAGCGTTTTCATTATCAGAATTTCCACTAATTATCATATAGTCCTCTTCAGAATAATCTATTTCTGCAAGACTATCTTCTAAAGACATTGTTTCTAAGTCTTTTTCTATTTTATAATTATGTTCTCCTGTATAAATTCCAATATTGGTAGCACCTCTAATATTAAAAACAGGTGATAAACTACCATCTTTTAATATATAAACCACTCCTAAACGATATAATTCTCCAGGCCAATATCCAGTTTTATCATATATGAATCTTGAATCATAATAACCATCAGAAGACGAAGATATATTATATTTTTCATCTATTCCTCCGTTTATTAACGGATAAGATTCTTCATGTTTATAAGGACAAAAACATAATGATAATTTTGCTAATTTATCATATTCTATTTTAGATTTATGAATATTAGCCATAAATAATCTACTAGCTGCAGAACACTAAGTTTGAGAATTTTGTATAACATCAAAAGAGCTATTAATTTCTTCTAAAGTTACATCAATTTCATTTTCATCTCCTAAAATAAGAATATTACATATACCAGAATTATTAATAATAAAATTTTTATCAATTTGTTTTGCAGAAACTACTAAATTAGCATCTATATCAGCAGAGTATCTAGTATAATATATTTTTACATAAGAATAACTTATATCAATATTAGATAATTTAAAAGAAATACCTTTAATACTATTTTCATCTCTAATACCTGTATTTACAGACTATGGGGTATTTCCCATAAATATACTAACTAATCCTGATTCTGCTACCCAATCTGATTCGTTACCATCGGCATCAGCATATTTAAAATAAAAATGGTAATTACCTATTTTCATATTTCCAGAAACAGTACCTAAATATTCTAATTTTGGAATTTTATTTACATTTTTAAATAATGAAGTATCAACATCAAATTGTTGTCCCTAGTCATATATATTAGTATCATTATCACCTTTACGATCTATAATTTTATAAGTATTTTTACCAATAGCAGTAAATCGACTATTAATTAATCGAGGTATATTTAACCCATCGTTTAAAATTAAATTAACAGATCCATCATAACTATACTAAGGTAATATTTCAACAGGGTGTGATAAATTAAATGATAATTCATTAGTAATAAAATCTACTAATTCTCCAGATTCATGTAAAGTATATGCTAAATATTCTTTATACACTTCTGAGTGGTTTGTTTTAATATCTATATCCTTTTTTATATTACCCTATTCATCATATAAAGAAAAGTTAATATCTATATTTTTTAAGGAGTTTAAAAATTCTTCTTGTGTAAAATATTTACCATCTTTTTCATACATGTTTTGACTTAATCTATAATTCCTTAGAGGATTATATTCCCATGCTAAATAACCTTCAGTAGGAATTATCTTATAATGTGAACCTAACTAAATTGAATTAGTTAGGACAGGAGTCCATTTAACAGTTTGAACTCCCATCCATTTATTTAAATTATTCATTATTATTTAATTTTAAATTATCAGCAGTAAAACAAGGTCCGTAAGCTAAATATAAACAATTAAGATATTTATTATCTTTATCCCATAAATATGTATCATTAGAAACAAAAGGTTCTTTTTTATAATAAATTTTATTTCTAAGATAGCTATCATAATAATGTATTCCAGATTTTATAAATAATCTATGACCTTCTTTATTAGGTTCATAAACTAAATCATTTAAAGTTATAGAAGTACCTATAATTCGAGCTTTTTTATAAGATTCTTTAACTGCATAACCACGTTCTTCTATAACTTCTACTTCATTTTTTGTATATTTAACTTCTTTGATATCAGAATATTCTAATGTTTTATTACAATTTATAAAAACATCTTCAGGTATAATATTTGGTGTATTTACTAATAAGTTTCCATCTTCATCAATTGTATAATTAGAAACATCTAATTGTATTAATTTACCTATTTCTTTATTATAACCATATAAAGCTTTTTTATTTGGAACACCTTCAATTACTTGAATTTGACCTTCAGAATCTTTTAAAACTACTTTATTAGAAGTATTAAAATTTAATTCCTATGAATATTCTTCAGGAATACTAGCTTTATAAGTTAAAGATGTAATTAGATAAGGTGTATCTTCAGTACCACAATATTCAAAATCCGCTACAAACTAAACCTATTCTTTTTCATAAATCTTTTCTATATTAGAATGTGTTCCTAACAATTTTAAATATTTAGATACACTTACATTACCAATATATATATGATCATTTAAATTAGTACCTTCTTTAAATTGCGAATAAATATTTATAATGTTACTTAAAAATATTGGAGAATATTCTTGTAAAGTAACTTTACCAGTATTCACAGTTAATAAATCATAATCGGGATTATATGCATATATATCTTTCATAGTAGTTATTAAACATTTGTTAAATTCGGCTACTTGTTTTCCAGTAAAACCTGAAAATATTATCCCTTCACTCAAATGCTCACTGTGTGCATAATTACCTTTATTAGCATCCCAACCACTTATCTTAACAGGAGAAACACCTTCATAATCTATAGCTGATATAAAAGTATCATAATATTTTAAAGAATCTATTGTATTTAAAGATAGATTAAATCTTGGAACTCGTAACATATAAGAACTTGGTACTATACCATAAGCATCGTCATGGTGTCCAGATATTTTCCAATTTCCATCTTCTTTTGGAATTACTAATTTTTTATTACTAGGATTATAATGTATATTACAATTACCGTATTCTAAATCATCATAAAATCCATGAACATGAGGCTAACAAAATGTTAATTTACCAATAGAAGTAGAAATATTTTTTAAAGGTTCTCCAGTATTAAGTTTAAAAGCTGTACGGTTTGGAGTAGCTATCTATTCAAATTCTTTTATACTAGAACAACTAGCGTATAATTTATTTTGAAATGTTGTTGCATCATAATATACATTTTCTAAATTATCATCATCATCTACTATATTAATTTGACGACATACTCCAAAACTTTCTGTCTCACAACTTCCAGAATTATAAACCATTGCAGAAGATAAATATAATGTATCACCATCAATTTCTTTACAATATATACCAAAATCTGAATAATTATATTCATTATCCTATATTTTATGACATAAAGCGCATATAGTAGTTGCTGGTATTTGAGTTTCAGTAATATCCTATATTTCTGCTTTATATCCAACTACAAATCTATAATACAAATTAATAGGATTAGTATTATTTGAAGGATTTAAAAAATTATATTTATTAATGCCTTCTAACTGGAGTGAATAGCTTTCTCCGTTTTCTGTCTTAAAATATAATGAACTTAAATCAGGTTCTGTATTTAAAATATCCTTAATATTTGTTATTTCAGGATTATCAGAATTTATAGAAAAAGATTTAGTTTTATCATCATTACTACATAACTATAATTCACAATTATATAATTCGTTAAGATCTGGAGAACTATACATATTTATATTTTCATAATTTTTATGTAGTCCTATTTCTAGATATAATTTACTAGTACCTTCATATTTATAATATTTAGTAAGTTGTAATTCACCTGATTGATATTCTCCTTTTAAGTAACTCTAAACATTTAATAAATCATCTTCTACATATCCATTTACAATCTTTTTATCAGTATTATTATAAACAACTTTATTACTATTATCCTATAACTTATAAGTTAATACAAATTTTAATTTAGGTTTAGTGAGAGTGTTAAAATTCTAAATTTGATAATAATATTCATTATATATAGGTAAAGTGTATAAGAAAAAGTCTTGTTTGGGTATATATTCATAACCATTACTAGTAGATCTTCTAAAATATGTTTTAATTTTATATATAATATTAGAATAAAGAGTTCCACAATCATTATCAGAATCATTTAAATTACTCCAACCATTTTTTTCATCCCAAGTTATTTCAGTATTATTATAAAAATAAGAATATTCAGTTTCAGTTTTAGTTTCAGCTTTAATTCCTATATTTCTTTTATAAACATTAGTGTTTAATTTATAATCACCATTATCATATATAATATTATATTTATTAAGAGAATTTGGAGAATTTAAAGCAATTAATTTAGTAAATATTCCAGAGTATGCTTTTTTATCTGTAATTTCTAAGGATCCTACAAATCCATATAAATCATAAAATTCTATAATTATACCATTAACCTTATTAGTTTCATAAGTATCATATACATCAGTACCAAAAGTAAGTTTTAAATAATTATTTTCAATAAAATATTTCCAAGTATGAAATCCAGATTGATTGAATGCATGCAATTTGCTAAAATCTACAGTATTAGAAACTGCTAAATGATTTAATTTCCCATAGTTCATGCATGGTATTATAGTATAATCATATTTAAAAGGTAAATCCAACCCATTTTGTAAAACTACATCAGGAATTTTAATTCCTGCTAATTTAACATCTTCATATAAAATAGGCTAATTAGATTGGAATTTTGGTAAAAAATCTGCGAATTTAAATAATTCTAGGGGAATAGTTTCTTTAGAATATTTATATTCTGGATTATTAATATCTTTAATCCAATTATGTTCTTCAGAAGGCATAAAATCAGTACTAGAAAGTGTAGTATCTTTAGGAATTACTAAAAATAATTGATAATTTTTAAACACATCCCTGCTTTTTAAATCACTTTCTATAAGTTTTTTATACTAACTATTATAATATAAAATTGTATCATTTTTATTATAATTCTATAAATCTTCTTTAGTTGCTTCTACATATGTAATATCTTCTTTTTTCCTATATAATATCATAGGTGCACCAAATAATGGGGCATTAGAAGTTAAAGGATAAGTATCAAAATCAAAATATGTATTAATCTATTCTTCAGAAGCAGCAAAATATGCTTGTCTATTTGGATAATAATAAAAAGAATTTTGAGAAGTATAATCAATAACATACCCTACAGAAATTAAATTACTAGAAGTTTCTAATATAAAATAATCTACACCTTCTATAGGATTTCCTATTAATTGAGTATATTTAATATCCTAGCCAGCACCACTTTCTTTATAATAAAGAGTTTTAGTATTTTCTTCTAATTCTTTAGCTGAAGCCTTTTTATAATATGATGTAGTCTAATATTGAAATTTTTCAATTGATGGATCATCAATTATAGAAGGTCCCGCAATTTCAGGATTAGACTATATTATATATAAAGTTTCATTATCAGAACCTTTAACACGATCTGCATTAACATAAGAAACAATAGAATTTTTTACATAATAAGTATATTCCTATTTTATAGTTTCTTCTTTATATATTTGTATTTCTGTTCCATTTTCAATGTACTGATATACATTAGCTTGTAATGTATTATAAAAATAATAAACATTATCATCAGTAAGTTGATCTACATGAATCCTATGATACTAATTACTAAAAAATTTAGTATAAACCCCATCTTCAATACTATTTGCAGTTTCTAATCTACCATGATATGTTTCTGATTTTGGAAAATCAAAATTACCAGAAGTTTTTAAGGTTACATTTAAATTTTCAGTATCATTTTGATTATCATCGTAAGTATAAAGCTAATTTAATTTAATTTCACCAAACTCAGAATCTTCTAATGAAACTGTTTTAATATCATTATTTAATAATAATTCTAATTGTCCATTAGATTTCTGTAAATAATAATATTTAAGTTTTGGATTCTAATAATAATTTTCAGCATTTAATGCTGGAGAAATATCTGTATGAATAATAATATCAAATTCTCCATTAGTAGTAGAATCGTTTTTAGGCTAAATACTATGAGTTACATTATAAGAATCAATCATTATTAATTCAGCCAAAATTGCAAGTTTTCCAGATGTTTTAGATTTAAAAACATTATATCCAGAACTTATTATATTTCTATAAGAATCAATATCAGATTTTTGATTTTCTATATTTTCTGAAGTTCCTAAAATAGTATATTTATATGTATCACCATTATGAATTTTTTCATATTGTCTAACATCACTATTTAAATATACTATTTTACCGTTTTCTTCTATTGAAACTATATTTAATGCTATTATAGGATTCTAAAATAGATTATCATTAATTTGTAAATCTTTTATTGCCTCTGTATAAATATTAGAATCAGCTGTAATTATAAATTTATCCCCTGGATTTAAATAATCGTTTTTAAGTATTACACATTGAGTATTTTGACTTAATTCTCCTGTGGGACCATTTTTATCAAATATCTAAAAATTATCAGCACTAATAGCATTAACTAAAGTGCCTAATTCATCACTACTAACATTTCTTTCAGGACTAGGAAAACACCCTATCTATGATTTATCTTCTAATGGGTTGTAGCTAACAATATAAATAATTCCTCCATATTCACAAGCTCCTACGGGCATATAACCTTCAGGTAAATAAGCAGTTTCAACTCTAGCATTTCCCATATCGTTTTGTAATGATAATTCATTACCATTAAATGTAAGAAGTGTAGCATTTAAAGCATGCGTAAGAACTTGATTTTTAGTATTTTCTGGGGAAAAATCCATTACTAATCCTTTAGCCCAATTATTTTTAGTTTTTCTAATTATTTCTGCCATTCTTTTTCCACTTTGTATAATTTGTAACAAACTAATATTTATAATTAGAAGCTAATATATCTTTAAAAGTTAAGGGCTTCTTTTCTAATATAAGTTCTGCTTTATCTGTTTTAAACTCTTTTTTAAATATACTAGATCCAAAATCTGATGGTAATGAAATTCTAAAAATAGCTACAGCATTACTATTTCGTAAATTACATTCATCAAATAATTTGTATAATATTATATTATTAAATTCAAATATTTTTTTAGGTCTCCCTTTTTTATTTTTTTGATTTAAATATTTTTCATATTGGGTTTTAGTAAGACTAAAATAATAATATCCATCCCAAGGAATATTTAACCTTTTATGCTATATTCTTATTTTAGTAATCATTTTTCTTTTATAATAATTAAAATATTTAATAGAATCTTTCATAAGCATTCCACAATATAACCATAAATTAGGACTGCTCAATAATACATCAGCCCCATAATTATTATGCAATAAAAAAGATTTTAACCCAAATTGCATTATTCTCTTTATATCCTATTTTGGTATTTCGGGATATAAATCAAATAATTTTTCATAATAATCTTGTGCTTTTTTTAATTCCATTAATACCTTTTTCCCTAATTAGTTAATTCTGTAATTCTATCTTTATGTTTATAATCTAAATATATAGATTTTTTCTTTTCAGGACGCTTTTTACTTTTTATGGTTAAACATAACTAATATCCTGTAAAATTAGAAGATAAAAAATCTATATCTCGCCATTTTCCATAACGAACTGCTTTTTTAAAATCTGCTCCAGTAGTTTTATCCATATATAAATATGATTCATTACTTCCTAATGAAGGTAGTAAAAAATAAATATTATTTTCTATAATATCTTCTATAATTAACTACATACCTTTATTAAAAATTGAAGCAGCTAAAGATCTTTTATCTCCATCTGAATATATTTTTTTTACATTTTCATAACTCATTTTTAATTTTTTAATAGGAAAATTATGAAAAAGATCTTTTGTACTAAAAGTATGTCCCATTGCAAAATTTCTATCCATGACTTTAAATTTAGAATTAATAAATAATATTATTTATTTTATTATTATCAAAATGTTTAAAGTAATATATTAAAATAAATATATTTTTATATACATATATAAAAAGGGAACTTAGTTTCCTAAGTTCCCTATATATTTTATACAGTAGGTTTATAAGATTTACCATGTATTTTTCTATTATGAGAAGACATTACTTCTAATAAATCATTCATTTCGTTTTGAGATACATATTCAGGTACTCGTGCTGCATCACAATGAATTTGCCACTATTTTTTAATAGTTTGAGCTAATTGAAATATTCCAGTATTATTACTTCTAAGCGCTTCTTTATATTTAATAGTATAAGCGATATAATCTGCAATAGCAATAGCTTCCTTATCATTAATTAGTGGAAGATCGTCTTCATCTAATTGTTCAGTATGATATAATACACATACCTACTATATATTTTTGTTTACATAGATATAATTACCTTCTTTGCGGTATTTAATAAATTTACCACTTATATATAAGGGATCTACATCCTATTTAGATTTTTCGATATACTATTCTATATTTAAAGAATTAATATCTCCATAATTTTTAGTACTGCTAGTATAATTCCAATCTTCCATATTAGGATATGTTATAGCTTCAATTAAATTTGCACTACACGGAATATTTACTAATCCAGTATTCTAATCCACATTAACAATTTCAGATTTTAATTGTGTATTTTTATTACCTATAAAATTATAAGCAATTAACCCTATTTCAATTAAAGTATCCATATCATTAATGTCTATATCATATAACATTTGAGCTAAAGATATAGCATATTTAAAATTATTTATCATGGATTATAAGATTGATCATTAGGTTTTCTAGGCATCGATAATTGTCTGTAATATTTAATTTTTTCTGCAGTTAGTCGTTCTTTAACTAATTGTGTTAAATATGACATATTATCGTCTGAACCTGTTAAAATAAAATCATCTTCATTTTTGCAACATGAATATCTTTCTACTTGTCTAGGATCTTTAAATAATCCGACTATAGAAATCTATTTAATCATTGGAGCATTAAATATAAAACAGTCTAACATACCATCATTATTGGGAGCAAAATCAATCCATACATACGGTTTATTTTTACCTCTTTTTCTGTATTTTCGAGTTTCTAATTCAGATAAAGATGTTATTACCTAAAATTGATTTTTTCTATCTGTAGAACCAATATATTCAATAGATTGCTTGCCAAAATCATGTATTAATTGAGGGATTTGAAAATGTGAAACTAAAGTATCGTCTGTAACATCTTTACATTTACACCGTTCTAAAGATTCACAATCAACATCTACACAATTTATAGCAATTAATAAATCTTTAATAGGTAAAATACCTTTTAAATATTGTTCTTTAATTATTAATAACCGTGTATTTACACATTCATCCTTTAGCTATTCAATATTTAAACCTAAATTAGAATGATATCCCTATAATCCAGATAAAATATCGTTTTTTACTTGACTAGCTAGCTTATCTATATACATATTTTAATCATTATTATTCGTGGTAGTAGGATTATCTTTTATACGATGCGGGCATTCAATATCGTAACAACTATATTTTTTCAACTATTTAGTTTCTGCTTTTAATTCTGCTAATCTAGAATATTTATCCTGAGCTTTCATAATAAAAACTCTTTCCTATTCTGCAGTATTTTTTCTAAATTCTCTAAATTCATCAGAAAGGTCGTTATAATCCTACATCATCTTATTAATTTGGCTATACATGGCTTCGTAACGATCTCGTTCCATAATGCCAATCCTATTTTCAGTTTCGATTTTAGCCTATTCTGCATGTTCTTCTTGTTTTGCTGCTTCTGCACTAGCCATACGTCTATTACTTTTAAAAGTAGCAAAATAAGTAAGGGTAGCACCGATCCCGCCACTAGCAACAATTGTAAGAATCCATTGAATTAAAGCATTTTCTATCATATGTTATAAAAAGGCGAGCTTAACTCGCCTTTATTTAATCTGCAACAATTGATTCTGCCTTTTTATTATTATATCTCTTACCTGCTACAAGTTCTACAGTATTTAATCCTGCTGCATCAGGATCAATAGCTGCTAATGCTTTTTCCCAATCTTCTACTAAATCTGATTTTACCCAAAAAACATGAGTTGTTTCAGACATAGAACGATTACCGACAGCTGTAAATGAAGGATTAGCTGTTGAAGGGGCATAATAATTTATAATATATTGAGTATATAATGCACCTACAATAGGCATTTCGTCTTTTTGTACACTTAACCAATGATTATGATTTGCAGTAGGAAGTCTTAAATCTTTTAAAAGTTGAGAGTAAGTACCAAAACCATTAACACCTTTAACTTCATCTTTAATTGCTGCATCAGCTTTATGATTTAATTCATAATCTACAATTGTAGTTTCTTCACCATAACCAGCATCAATAAGAACTTGAATTTTTTGAAGTCTTTGATATTCATGAGTTCCTTTAATTACAAGAGTAGTAGCTTCATTTTCTTTTGCGAACACATCTAATACCTTCTTAACTTTAGTAAAAACATTGAAACGTTTTACAGTATCAACAATATTAGCTACCATTTTTTCTGCAGTGTCATTAGTAAACGATACTGAGAGGGGCATACCCTTACGATACCAGTCATTAGCATAAATAGATTCTTCAGAACCTTCCAAACCAACATATAAATATAAACGTGCTACTTTAGCTTCAGCATTATCTAAAGCTTCTTTTACTTTAGTCATATCTAAAGCAGCTTCACAAATTGTAGGCTAGTGTCCTACAGCCTTACGAATAGATTCTACCCAACGTTTTTCAAACAAATGTTTGCCAATACGTAATTTTTCACCTTCAGCCTTTACAAAAGGCATTTCATTAATTAAAGTAGTTGTTGTCCAATTAAACATAATTATTAAATTTTAAATTAAGCCTGTGCGGCTGGTTGTTGCTATTGCCCAGTTGGTCTAGCAATAGACTAAGTCATCTAAATATGCGCTTGTAATGAAGGATCATTTGTTTTACGCATTACTAAGTTTACCAACTCGTTTACGATCTCTTGATTAACATAATCAGGAAATTCCATTACTTGTGAAATATCCTCATCGCTGTCTAATTGTTCTTGTGTGAGTCTTATAAATTGAGGTGCCTTTACATAATCAATTTGTACTGCAGAAAGAGAGAAAATATTAGATTTATCTCTACCACAACGAATTTCTACTTTTACTCTAGAAGAGTTAGCATAACGAGAACCTGCTGGTTTTTCGATAGCATCTAATTCGGCTTCTCCAAAAGTAAAAGTCCTATCGAAATTAGATTCTCCTGTAATAATTGTAGTCCATGTTTTACTTTCTAATGCATCATATGCTTCAGCTGCTGTACCGTTTTGTTTGAAAGAATCTTTAACTTCTTTTATAATATTTTGTATAAAAATATCTGTTGTAGCACCAGTTGCTGCATTAAAAACTGAATCAGAAGTGGGAGCGGGGTCAGATTTTACTGATTCTTCTTTAGCAGCAGTTAAAACGGTCTATGGTAATGTATGCTCTATTTCTGTTTCTAAATAATGAAGTTTATCTGTATCATTATTAGTAGGCAAAATTTGATTTTTTTCAGAAATTTCGTCCTTATCGTCAATCTAAATTGTATTTTGATTATGTATATAATAATAAGGACGTTTTTTAGTTGGTTGATTGTAAACATCATCTACAACACTAGACCAACTATCAGCAGTTAATTTTGTTGCACCTACTACCATAACATCATCCTTATTCCAACATTCCTTATTTTTATTTACATTAAATAAACAAATGCAGTTTAATAAATGTAAATAATCATCTGGCATGTCAACAAAATAAGTAGCCCCACGTAAATAATCAATAGCTTTATTTCCAGTTGAAGCTGCTATTGTGGGTTTTAATGTTGCAGTAGCTTTCAAGACTCTTAAATCATCAGTAGTTTGTTGATTAATATCATATACATTATATACCTTATTAACAAACTATCGAATAGCTTGATTGAAAAAGTAATTGAACTCATAAAGTTTTAAAGCAGGCGCTTTAACTTTACTTAATTCAATTGCTGTAGCTTCGTAAATTTGTTTACTTGTCATTGAGTTTTTTATTTAAGAGCTATATATTAATCTATACCCTGTAAATCAGGATAAGCATCTTTTCTAATTAATTCTAATGTTTTCTTATTTTTAGGCTGACGCATCCAATCAATTACAGCTTCTTCAGAAGCTCCTAAAATTAATTCTCCATCTTCGCCATAAATATACATGCCATTCTTTTTACGAATTATACCACGTTCTTTAGCAGTAATGAATAATACACGATTAGATAAATCTCCTCCGCTACAAATATCTATAATCTTTTCTGGAGTTTTTTCAGCAACAGAAATAAGGAAATATTCAACATCTGGTGCTGGAAGATTTTCCATATTTTTACCAAGTACTTTTGCAAAAGTAAGCCAATCTTCATAACCATATTGATAAATATAGTTGGTAGCTTGTAATCTCAATTTTGCTCTAGTAACCTTTTGTTGTGATTCTAAACCAGGTCTTTCAATATATAGTTCTGCACGACCATATCTTGATTTAGTACCGAAAGCACTATTAGTTATAGCATCTGTAGTTCCATCAATAAGATAATTTCCAGAATCATCTTTAGCAAAACGACTAGGAGCAATTAAAAAACAATTTTCAATAGCTCGCCATTCTACTTCTTGATAAGGATCATTTAAATTAAAAGTGGTTCCATCCTAAATAGTAAATATTCTATTTTCAGGAATTAAAAAATCAGGATCGTCTCCAGGTTTTAATATCATATCCCCTTCAGCATTAACTTTTCTAACACAGTCAGGATATTGACCTTTACTATTTTTTTGGGGTTGAATATAATATTTTTGTCCACGTTTTCCCCAAACACTTCTTAAAACTACAATATTACTTTTAATATCGCCGTTTCTTAATTCATTTACATTTTTCTTAGCCATAAAACATTAAAATCATTGAAAAAATTGCTAGAGGATTCATTCATCCTCTAGCGTATCTATATAAATTCTGTATTATAATTAATAAACAGATTCTGTAGAATAGAGGAGGTAAGACTTATAAGGATTGAATACACAAATACCTTGATGTCCCATAATACCTCTTACACCACCAGCTACAGTAGTTGAAACTTGCTCAACGCCATAGCCAGGACCGTCTAACTTAAATGGCATATAGTCCTTACCCTTAACAGAGAATTTCTGAATAGCGGGATTACCATTAGACTTATTACCAGAGAAATCAATACACATACCGAAAGGCATAGAATATTCACGAGTTAATGTTCTATCGGTACGGAATGAGATTATGTTCATTATGTTAACTCTATATTTCTATAGAGATCAGACTATATCTTCATCTTTATATTTAAATACAAATCCTTTATGAGTTTTTATAATATGTTTCAAAACCCTATTTATTTGACCTTTGTCTAACTCAGGATATTTACTAATACAATCTTCTACTGAATTAAACTCCTCTAATAAATTTAATTTTTTATCATACATTTTAATAGGTAATATTTTATTTTTATTACTAACAGTTATTAATGGGGCAGTATTATTAGAATTTCCTTCATAATATTTCCATTGATATCCACCACATAGATAATTTTTACGTATCGCTTGTTGAATTGAGGTTAATCCTAACTCAACTTCTGCTTCAATAATATTATTAAATGTTCTTAAAAATTTTCCACTAGCGGTGTATTGAGCAATTTGTATTCCACTTACTTTTGGAGAAATGAATTCTTTTCTATAAGACCAAAAAAATCCATGACTGCTAGTAGTTTTACCTTGGCAATTATTTTTAATAGCTTGTCTTGTAGATTCTATATTTAAAGTATCTACAGATGCCGCAGCATCTCTAGTACAACTAAAAGTAGCTATATAATTACCATTTAAGTCAAATTTATAAACTTTTTTTTGGTTAGTAGTAGATTGTTGGTTATCACCTCCTAAACAAGTATTATACACAAACTTACTTTTTAAAAATGTTTCATTAACTAAGGTAGCTTCTAAAGCATACGCTTGTTGTCTACCTTCGTCAGTTCCAGAAAATATTTTTATAATCGTACGCCTAAAATTTTCATAACCATATTTTTTAACGGCATTATGAAAAGGAATGTCTTTATTAGCTTGTTGTTGTCTATAGATGCCACAACCTATATACCCATCAAAAATATCAGGATTTGTTTTATGTACCCCTATATAGAATTTACCATTACATAGGTTAATTGTTATATAAACAATATATTTAAGTTCCATAAGATGTTTATTATTTCGATTACTAAATAATCTACTCCCTTTCGGGATAGTCGTTGAACCTTCTCCATACTTAAAAGTTTAGGAGCTTGGCTGCTGATTGTCTTATAACTTATAATTTTTAAACATTCACACTTGTCATTTCTGACTATGTTATAGTTTATAAGCCTTCAAGATTTTCCAGCAATTAAATAAATTTTCATAATATTTTTCAATATTAAGCGGCAACAAATAATTTACCGTTATATTCATACGAATTAAATGTAGCACCTACCTTATAGTTCTTACCATCTACTTTAGAATAGAAGAAATTACCATCAGCTTTAAATTCTTGGAGATGCTTTAACAATACACGATTAATAATCGCACTAAGTTGTTCGTTTACTACAAATACATAGTGATTGCCTTGAGGATCATCAGATTTTTGTGTCATTTCAGAAATAATATTCTGGAATGTAGCAATAGTAATTTTGCTAGCCACATGCTTAGAACAATAGCGTTCAATCTGAGGGATCATACCTTCCCCAATTACAATTTCACGACCAGTATTACGTGTAGAAATTGTTGCTTTTCCATTAATGTCCATATTAGTCTTAGCTAAGAGCAACATTTGTTCACTAGCGCGAACGAAGTTTTCACTAAGTACTTTAGACATAGGATCCATAGCATAGATTTTTTCAGACATATCACCTTGACCTTTACCTTCTGCAATCTTAATGAGAGAATCTTCCTGAAGTTTATAGAAATCAGAGAAACTATCTTCTACACGGATGAGAGAAGTAAAGTTACGCATTCTTTCAAGGTTTGATTGATACTTAACAAACATTTATGTTAACATTATGTTTCCATAATGATCAGACTATATCTTCATTATTAATCCTGTTACCAGACTAATAATGCTCCATTTTCGGTTTCCCTACTCTACTCATTTACTTATTTGAATATTTCTTTCAAATTACACTTTCGATAGTCGTTGAACCTTCAAAATAATTTGAGTGGCTGCTGATTAGCATAGGAATATTCCCTTAGCTTTCCAGCAATTAACGGAGTTTTATTATGCGGCATTTAATGTCTGCCACAGATTGAGGCAATGTAGTATCAGTTTACCACAATCAGACATTTCTGGTTTAGCATTCATTATGTTAACTTATAGTTTCCTATAAGATCAGACTATATCTTTTATATAGTTTAACTATATAAATAAACATTTCACGAAATGTATTTATATATAAAATTTTTATAAGTTTTTCTTAACCCAACTAAATTCTTATAAACACTTTTTCCATTTTCTTTATAGCATTCTGAAGAATTTTCGTAAACCTTAATCAAATTACCATCTAAGTCATATTTAGCAATTCTTTTCTTTGCTGTGACTACAGGTTTATTATAAATATCATATTGTTGTAATCCCCAATATGAACCATCTTCAGTCTGTTTTTTTAAACGAATAGCTTGATTAATACCTTTAAATTGTTTAAAAGCTTCTAAATATTTCCACTCTTTTAAGAAATTACCATTTTCATCATATTGATATATTATTCTAGACTTCATATAAGAATCTCTAGCTTTCGAATAATTATCAGCTTTAACATAACAAAAATAATATTTTCCATCCACTAAGTTTCCTAAGATAGCTGATTGTGAAGCTTGTGAATATCCAGTTTGTCTAGTAGAGTCAAACTCTTTTAAAAATTCACCCTGTTCAGAATACATATATATTTTTTTAGTTTGTTTAATACTATGATATTCTTCTAAATTTAATTTTTCTACTTGAGTTTTACTCCAATAATATTTAGCCATACTCATGTTATTTCCACAAGCATCAGAAATACTAGAAGACTTTCTATTTACAGCTTCAGCAGCTTCTTCAAAAGAATTAAATGATTTGATATAATTACCATCTAAATCATATTGATGAACTTGTTGATATATTTTTACCTCTGGAGGTAAATTCCCTCCTAAAATCATATTATATACATCAGATCTTGATAAAAATTGCTTATCAACTAATCTAGCTTCTTCTTTATAAGCTTCTTCTTCGTTATTATAAATCGATAAAGTAATTCGTTTAAAGTTTTTAACCCCATATTTCTTTAGGGCTGCTTGAAAATGTGTTTTAGCATACATATAAGTATTAGGTTGGTTTATATAACAACCATTGCCTATATAACCATCAAATTCATTAGGGTTTTTAGTTTTATGTACCCCTATATAAATTTTATTATTTATAAGGTTAGTAGTTTGATAAACAATCCAATACATTTCATTACGGCTTTCGCCTAGTCGTTGAACGTTATTATATTCTTCCATATAATCAAATAGATTCTATAATGAATAATTAATATAATCTTCGCTGCTGATTGTCCTCGACTTTACGTTAGGATTTTCCAGCAATTAATTTATTTTTACATCAGCAATATTAAAATTTTACCGATCCAATGGGTCAAATCACCGGGTTGGCAATAACGAGCATCAAGAATTTCTGAATAATCATTATCAATTAAACGTACTGTAACTGCCCAGCAGTTGTCTGCTTCACGAACAGGAGGGGTTGTTACAAAACATTGCTGGCCTGAACCATCAATCTTAAAGATTTCTTCTAATTGATAATAGTTTTCAGTAAAGCGCATAACAATTTCAGAACCACCTGCACCATCACCTTCAGGAACTGCTGCAAATGCTATCTTTTTAATATAATTGCTTTGTACTTCCCATTCTACCATATTAGAATCAATAGCTTTAAAGCCTCCCATGCTCTTCTTTTGATCACCCATCCAAATATTACCAAGCAAGTCAGTTAATGCGGTAATAGTATTTTCTGGATATAATTTAGCAAGAACGCCAAGTTTATGAGCTTTCTTTCCTAAAAACTTACCAAAATCTTCATAAGTTCTAGTTTTCAATTTCCTTATACTTTATCATCGTATAAGATTAGACTATATCTTCATTAATAACTCTATTACCAAGTTACTAATGCCCCATTTTCGAAATATTATTTCTACTCTACTCACTTCTTCATTTAAGTGTTTCTCTTAAACTATGTTTTCGATAGTCGTTGAACCTTACTATAATTATTATAGCAGTGGCTGCTGATTTTCCTAAGTAGTAACAAATATTGAGGGAATTCCAGCAATTAATAGGGTTTTACATGGGCAAAACTAATCACCCATTTCAGGTCTAACAGTTGTAAAATTTGCTACTAACATATATAAAATTAATTATTTAAATAAGAATCTTCATCGAAATAAGCATACTAAGATTCTTTGTTATTTTTCTTATTTATAGAAGGTTTAGTAAATACTTTAGAAGTAATTGTTTTATGATTTTCGTTATACCCTCTTAAATAAGCTTCTTTTATCTAATCCTACATAGCGTTTAAAATTTCAGGACCTTTAAGTGTCCAAAACGCAGCTTTTGTAAACTGAACGGGATCATTTAGCAAACGTCCAAATTCAGAATATCCATAAGAATCTCTTGTTAAAATAAAATCAGCAAGACCTTCCATCTCATCATGAGAAAGTTCTACAGGCGTATCTTCGAATGAATTAAAATTTTTAATAGATTCGATTATATTATTAGCAAATATATTATAATTATACTCTGCTTCCTATTGTCTATCTTCTTCTTCTTGTTGCAATCTCTATTTTTCTAAATCTTTATAGTAATCTCTTAAACTGGCAACTTGTTTACTATATAAAGATTCATTAGTTTTTGCAGATTCTAATGCCTATTGAAGTTCTTCATCTGAAATATTTTCAGAGCCTACTTTATCTAATAGATCAAGACAAAATAATTCATCATCACTCATAGAATCTACTTCATAAACAGGAGTGGGTTCTTCATGATTAGATTGTTGTAAACTCTAAAGGAATTGGTTTGGAGTCATTCCCGATTCTCTAATCTAGTTTATTAATTCTATTTCAGCATTATCTAAACTAGTATCGGGATCTTCTTGATGACTAAGAATCATTAATTTTTCATTATTAGATAAATTGTCCCAAGATTTTTCAACTACTGCCCCTGATTCATCTTCAAATTTAATTTTATTCATATCTGAGATCCCCTAAAGATTTAATAATTCTTTAGTAAGGTCAAAAGAGTCTTCTTCTGAAGGATTTTCTATATGTTCTTCAGAATCTGTAGAATTTATTGACTCTATTTCATAATCTTGAATATCATCAAGATCTTCTAAATCTAGAGAATTTGCATCATTATTCATAGTTCATTTACATTTTTATAGTTTAATAATAAATATTAAAGAGTAATAACTCTAAATAAGAGAAGATTCTGATTGTAAATTAATAGTCCCTTCTCCTATATTTTCAACATTAGTTACCGCTTTTATAAATTTATCTGTTAAATTTGGAGTTATAGTTTTTACACCTTCGTAATAATATTCAGTACCGTCGCATATAGCCCAACCTTCTGGTATTGAAGATGTTCCAGAATGCATTACAATCATACCTCTAAAAAACGACTATTCTGATTTAATTATTATTTCTAAACCTTTATCTGGAGTAAAATAAACAACTTTATCTTTTGTCACATCATATAATAAAGAATCTGTATTTTTATTAAAATTATAATTCTATATATCTGAATAACATTTAATATTTTCTAAAGTCCCTTCTCCAAAAATACAATTAGATAAATTCGCAAAAGTGTTTTTATTTAAAATACCATTAAATTCACAATCTTTTATATCTTTAAAAGTATTATTAGTTATATTATTATTAATAGTCGAATTAAAAATAGTATTAATAGTATTATTAGAAAAATTATCGCAATTAATTATTAAATCCCCACAGTTATTGATTGTATTATCATGTACAATCATCGAAGGTATTGTACCCCAATCTATTGATTCTCCTTCGGATTCCAAGGGAAAATCTATAAATTGAAAATCTATTTTTACAGTATTAGTATTATCAATATTACCATCTTTATCTAAAACGGTACCATATAAATTTTCAATGTATAATTTGTTATTATAGCTAGATCTTGGAAAAATAGATTTTTCTATACTGCTTGTAGAATATAATGTCGGATGTAATGTAGTTAAAGGTTGATTTTTAGAATCAAAATAATCTAAAAAATCAAAATTAGCTTCATTATTATTAATATCTTTCATCCAAATTATACGACCTTTAGCATTAAATGTTTCTGCTTCTGCTTTAATAGATTCATTAAAGGTATAATCATATTTTAATTTTATTCTTCTATCATCAAATAATTCACCTTCTGGATATAAAGTATTATTAGTTAAAGCTCTTACAAGAATAGGTCTATTATAACTAGGGTTTTGAGAAGGTATCCTCCAATGATTTTGAAAATCAGAAATTAAATACCATTTATGAGTAACTAAATTACTATTAATAATTAGATCTTTTAATACATTATATGTTATAGTTATATAATCTTCAAAAGGAAGTCCGTTTCTAACATTAATAATATCTACATCTAAATATGATACTCCACCTTTGGTATATAAACTAAAACCCTAATTAGAAGAATAATTCTAAGATTTAATAGGTATAGAATCTTTAATTACTAAAGGATAATTAATAGTAATTTTATTATCAGCTAATATTAAATATTCTTCATCTAAAATAGATAAAACAATTTTAATCGGACTATTTATCGATTCTCCAGTTTCTTCTTCTTTATCTACTGTAATAGTTTTAAGTTTTGCCGAAAATTCTTCAACAATTCCATCTTTTATAGTATAAAGAGTTTTAGTATTAATAACATAAGCAATTCCATTTTGTATATTAGAATTTTCTAAATCTTCTATAGTATTATACTAAACTCCTATATTATATAAAGCCTAAGTCTTCTATTCACTTGTTAGATTTTGTTCTGTATTTGCGAAGATACATAAATCAGTTCCCGTTAAATTGTATTTAATATTATCTTTACAAACCCATATTTGAGGAGTTTCAAAATTTATTATATAAATACCATCCTTATTAATTTCAGATTCATCTTCTACTAAATAAATTAGCTATGATTGGTCTGAAACTATTTTCCCATTTTTAATTAAATCTATTAATTTAGTACCCCACTATATTCTTGCAGTACCATTACATTTTAATAATAAATTAGCACTACTAGAACCAACAGATTCATAAGTAACACCTCCAATAGTAGTTCTCTCATTCATAGATGTAATATTTGTTTTCTAGGGTTTTTAGCATAAGAAACATGTACCCAACTATAATCACTTTCATCAATTAATTGATCAAATGGTAAATTTAATTTTATAATAAGATTAAATAGTTTTTTATTTTCACTTTTAGATTTAGCAGTAATATCTGCAGCCTACCCTAATAAATGTTGAGAATTTTTAGCACCTTTAATAACTTTATTTAAAGCTTCACATCTATATCCACTATTAACTATAATAGGTTTACCATAAAATTCTCGTAAAGGATCTAATATTTTATGCACTAATTGGATTAAATTATCCAGTATTTCATTATTAGGAATATTATTAATATTTTTCTAAGAAGCTACAGAACTTTTACATAATTCTTCTATTGTAAAATACTTCATATTATTTAATAATTTCAATTAATTGGTTATATAATCTAATTATTTTAATTTTATTAAATTTTAACAAAATTACAAATAAAAAGTTCGAAAATCTTCTATAAATAGAAAATTCCCGAACTAATTAATTTATATTTTAATGTTCTACAATTAAATAATTAATTTTTTAATAATTTTTAATATTTTTATAATTATTTAATAATATGTTTAATAACGGCATAAATAAACATTTAGCTAAATTACCGCTCAATTCTGCAGCTCTTTCAGAATAAGGATCTATATTAAACTCTTCACAAATATGCATCTCTAAATGATTTTTTTCATGATTATATACATTTACAAAATCTTCTAAAGTAGTAGGCTAATTAATAACAATTATACTTTCTCTATCAAAAGTTTTTATAAACCCTGAATTAATTCTAGTCGTAATATTTAAAAAGGCCTTTTGCAATTCTGTTTTAGAACTTTTCTTTAAAGCTTTTAATATTGTATCAATATTACAATCATTAAATACAATATAGACATCTATATTCCAATCATAAGGCTAAAAATAAATATTATAATAAATCATCCCAATCTACACTTATCCCGTTACCTACCATAGTAGCATACCATCTTCTCATTGTAATTCCATCTGCAACATCTTCATCATCTATAGTATCTTTAATATATAATGCAACATGTTTATCATCAGTTATACTACTTCCGTAATAATCTGCTTTACACATATTAGCAACAAATACATAATCATACCCTATATTATTATCAAGATGTATTTTATACTATTCTAATAATTTATCCACATTTTCTTTAGAAATTGGATCTAAAGGTTTGCCATGTTTTTTCATTAAAGAGATTGCAAAATTACAAAGAAGTTTATTAAAATGCCAACCGTTATACATAAGGTATTTACGCATAGCTCTTGGCAAATCTTCATACGAATCTAAAGCAGTTCTCATATAATTTAATTATAACGGCTAGGATAACGCTCTTCACGACCATAGTAACGTTCTTCATCACGATGTTTTTTATCGTGTCCGTAATATTCATTATATTTAGACTTATTTTCTAAATCATCTAAACATTGCATTAATTTACCACCGTAACGTAAAACTTTTTCTGCATATTCAGAAAGATTTTGTAATTTATCCTCTTGAATTTCAATTATTGTTGCCATAATATTTAACTTTTAAATTGATTAATAAACTCTGAAAACATTTCTTTAAGGGAATTTATTTCTTCTCTTAAAGCTTTATTTTCCTACTCTTGTCTCTATTTTTCAGCTATTTCTGGATTTAGTGTTTGTAGAATTTCATCACAACCTTTTATAATACTTTGATGCTATTCTATACTATTAATTATATCCAGACTTCTTTGTTTCATAGATATCACTTCGTTATTCATTATATTTTTATTTGTGGCAATTACTATATTATTTCCAAAATCTGCAATTTCTCCATTTGCAGGAATTTTTTGAAAATTTGTAGATTTGCCTTCTATATCAACTGTAATATCTAAAACAAAATCATTATACATACTATTATTTCCATACTTTGGTACAGGAACAGATATGTTTACTATTTTTCCAATTTCTAAAGTAGGAATAGCATCTTTATGAAGTATGTATAACTAATGGTTATTTCTTAAATTCTAAAATGCCATAATTATAATCCAGTTAATAATTGTAGTGTATCTGTTTGACTTTCATACCAGAATAAATAAATTCCGGTTCCAGGAATATCTGCCACGGTAACGGGATCTCCGTTAAATGTTGTAATTTCAGCGACACTACCTCCACCAGAAGTAAATACTACGGGGAGTGTGTCAGTTGTGCCAGATGGTATTAGCTATGCTAAATTAACAATTATTAGTCCTCTAAAAGGCCGACCTACATTACGATGATTATTAAAATCAAATCGAACGTCTGTAGTTCCTACGGTAACTGATAAAGAACGCAATGCAGGTATTCCTGATTGATTTACGTTAATATAAGCAGGTAATAACATAATTAATAAAAAATTTTAAATTTAACATTTTTTAACTATTACTAATTTGAGTAATCCTACGAATATGCATATAATTGTATAAATTAGTAACCAACAATTTAAAAATTAAAATTTATGAATTTACAAAATTTTATTTCCGAAATTTCAGAACCCGAAGAATTATGGGTCGATGTTCCAGATTATGAAGATCTTTATATGGTTTCCACTTGCGGAAGAATTCTTTCTAAAGAAAAAACAGTTAGCAATGGATATAAAGATATAACAAAACCTTGCAGATTACTAAAAAATCATGAAGATAATGGAAGATTGTCAATACAACTTACCAAAGATGGAAAAAATAAAAAATTTAGTATTTCACAATTAGTTGCATCGGGTTTTCTACCAAAACCTCAAGATGGCTATTTATTAAAGTTTAAAGATAAAAATTCTTTAAATTGCAAATTAGATAATTTAATTTGGTGTCCTAAAATAGATAGACATGTACAATATATTATAGAGCCTATAGAAGGAGAAGTTTGGAAAGATGTTGTGGGGTATGAAGGTTATTATGCAGTATCTAACAAGGGACGTGTTAAATCCTTAAGTAGAGATATTTTATGTAAAAATCGCATAATACATACCCAAGACAAACTTATGGAAATAACTCCTAATATTGGAGGGTACAATTATATTACATTGTCCAAAGAAGGCTCTTATAAAAAATGCTTTGTTCATAGATTAGTTGCCCAAGCATTTGTTGAAAACCCGAATAATTATCCCCATGTAGATCATATAGACACAAATGTTTTAAATAATTGTTCAGATAATTTAAGATGGGTCACCCCGTCATTAAATACGCAAAACGAATTGACTAAAGAACATGTATCTAATGGGTTAAAAGGAAAAGTTAATAAGTCTTGGAATTGTACTCCCATAGTTCAATTACAAGGCGACCTTTTAGTTAACCAATATCCCTCTATTGCAGAGGCAGAAAGACAGGGATTTGGCTATTCGGGAATTCAAAAATGTTTATGCAAAAAGCAAAAAACACACAAAGGATATTCGTGGATGTACCTATCTGATTATATTAAATCAACCCCACAATGAGTTATTACAATTACAACCAGTATTATAATTATTCCAGCCTAAATTCCAACTTCCGCAAAATGCGTTAAAAGGAACTCCTGTCACAGGTACAGCTACACTAGTGTTTGCGGGTAAAGTCACTGTTTCAGGAAGTCTACATTTAACAGAAGCAAGTTCTGTTTGTAAAACATTAACAGTATTAGCAATAGGAGCAGTATAAGAGTTTAACATTTGGCTAAATGCTGCACTTTGCTGAGCATTGTTAATTATAACAGCCTGTTCACTATTCTTTTCACGTAATGCATCAATCTTATCAAGAAGTTGCTGATTTTGCATAGCATCAAGTTTTGCAAGAATTGCATTTGTGTTAGTTGTGCCTGCATCTCGAATTGTATTCTATAAAGCACAAGTTTGAGCTTGAGTTTCATAGTTAGTATTAGAGAACCCTTTTTCAACCTGTAAGCCTACATAATTAACAGAATCTTTAACACTACGAGTTGCATCTCCAAGAGCTATACGATTTTCATAATTCTAAGTAAGGATAGATTTTTGAGTTTCACAGCAACAATCTTTAAGAGCTTGAATAACTCCACAATCTCCCTAATTAACAGCATTAATAATACGTTCAGCTGAGAAACCTAACTGACTGCTTACAGCACCAATATCAGAACGAACACCCTGAATTGCTGAAGCTAAAGCATTTAAATCGCAACCTAATCTAGTTGATACTTCTTGAATAGCGTTATTATTGCCCTGAATAGCAGACATAATAAGATCTGAAGTATGATTATCATTCATTTGATCTGCTAAAGTTTGAATCTGTCTTTGGGTTGAAGCTTCTAATCCTTGATTATTGTCCCAGTTCCCATTACCATTCATCCATCTCATCATGTACATCCACACAAGATACATAACATTGTGTTGCGAATATATCGTTTCCATATATTCTCTCTATGTCGCCATAGAGTTCAGACTATATCATATCTTTCTTAAGAAAGACCCTCGCGCTTCGAATTCACTTGAATCCTACTCTACTCGTTTATTCAGCTAAAAGCTTATACTTTCGATAGTCGTTGCACCTTCCTTATTTTAAGGCTTGGCTCAGGATTGTCTTCTTGAGAGTTTCCCTGAGTTCACGAGGTTTTAAATCCGCTTATGCTTTTTCTTCTCTAACCCATTTATATCCTTTGTATGTTTTTCCATAACCACAATAGTAATAATCCGGAATAATTCAAAGTATAAAAAGGGAAATTTTAAAAAAAATTAATTTAACGGATTGTTCCACATACCATTGCCTCCAAAACCTCCGTTACCACCGAGTAATGCCATTGTAGCAAAATCATTATTGCCAAAACCATTCTAATCTGGCATAATGTACGTTGTTTTAGTTTCGCTCATAAAGATTAATTTTTAAAAGTTAATAAATAAGTTATCTTAGTTCTAGAACCTATTCAATTATACTTTTAAAAAAGCTTCTTATTTGACATTACTAAAAATAAACTAAAAGACCTTAAAATACTTCTATTATATTACACTAATAAAAATATTTTAAGGTCTTGTAATTTACATATATAAAAAATAAGGAGAAGCTAAAAGCCTCTCCTTATTTTTTACTTTACAAAAATATCATGTACAATTTCTAAGAAATCTACGGCATTTATTTTATTACCATTAATTTCTACATTATTGCCCGAATTAACATCTACTATATCAAAGTATTCTTCTTCAGTTAAAGAATCATCAATCATATCTAAAATTTCTTCATTACCTTTTTGAATTAAAAATTCTTGATACTCAGAATTTACTTTATTAGTTAATTCTGCTAATCTAGCATTATCTGCATCAGTTAGTTCTGTTTTAGAATTAAGATCTTTTAGTTCTTGAGGTACTAATTCATTAGTAAATTCTTGAACACTCTCATCAAACTGCTTTTTAATTTTAGAATAAGCCATTCTAATTCTCATAACTTTTACTTTAAGTGCTTTATTAAGCTCTTTTTCTCCATCTTGTAAGAGAATTTTTGTAAAGACATTTTGTTTAGTTAATACATCATTTAAAATCATATTCATTTACATTTTTAATTAATATTAAATCTATACAATAATATTAATATTTTTATTTTTATAAAGTTAAAAATTATTAAAATCTGTGTAATACTAAAAATTGTGTGGTGACAGAAGTAGAAGTCAATCCTGATTGTTGTGGTGTATATTTTGCAGATATATAATACTCTTGTAAAGAAGGCGAATAATAATCGTCAATATCTAAAGTTAGATTTTTAGTACATATTTCTATTATTTTATATTTATTTTCTTCAGGACCTTGAAGATATAAACCAAAACTATATTCAACATCTTTTTCAAATTTTGAATATGGATAACTTGAAGACACCTAACCAGTAGTGGGATTAGAACTATATAAGTCCATAAACCCTAAATCTTCCCCAAAAACTCGAACAAGTGAACCTCTAGTTACATAGCCATAATAATCTAAATAAAAAGTAATATTATAAATAGAATATCTTACAAAATCTGAATTTTCTCGTGTGATAAAATCATCAGCATGATAATTATCGAGCATATCTGCATTTAAATTATTAACCTTAGTAGTAGATTCTACTTTTAAAGGCGCAGTTCCTTCAGCTACTATAGAAATTAATTGGTTACTTGTAATATTTTTAGCTTTTATATTTACATACCCAGTAGCAGAACTGTTAATAAAATTAAAACTTTCATCTGAACTACTATTTGCATTATAAACTAAACTTGCATAGCTTTTATTTGAAACTTCAAATCCTATACCAGGAGCGTTTTTATCAGTAGTGCCAGTACTATTTGTAGAATCAGAACGAATATATAAACATTGTTTTGTTGGATTTGCATGGTCCGTTATAACAGTATTTATTTTTAACTACCCTGTAGGAATATTTAATGTATTAGTAGAAGGATTATATGTTAATCCTACACCATTAGTAGTACTATTACTTTCATAATATACTGCCCCTGTTGTAGGAGCACCCGTATTGGTACTATTATTAGCAAATAGTATAGGATGTGCTACATCAGCAGTTGCTGCAGTATAAGATACTTTAGTATCAGTATTGTTATCTGTACCCCAAACAGGGATACCCGAACTACCCATTTTAAGTACTTGACCTTCTGTACCAGCACTTAAAAATGTTGTTGTATTACTAGCTGATTGATATGGTATAGAACCTTTAGCTCCATCTTTAATATTAGTGGCAGTATCAGCATTTCCTTTTAATGTACCATATATATCTCCCCATTTATTAGTACTAGAACCTAAATTTAATGCTTCCGTTGATGCTGGTAGTATACTAAAAGAACTCGTAATAGTAGCAGTACCTGGATTAGCTAAAGATAAAACATCCTTCCAACCAGTTCCACCAACTTGATTTTGGATTTTAAACTCCCCACCTTTAACATACATATTCCAATCAGTTAAATCACCAGTAGTGAGTCCTCTTAAAAACGTCAAAGCAGGAGAGTCACCTGTTGGTGTATAAAGATTTATTCCACCTTCGGATGTTAATACACCTCCAGTAGCATAAATTTTACTATTGCTATATGTTTGAGGATTAGCAGCTTGAGATGTTGCTCCTATTAAAAACATTTTTGAGTCACTATTGGTAGACCCTGCAGTATTTTTAGTATCCTCCATAAAAGAATTAATACTTCTATGTCCACCAGAAGCAGTTAATATATAATCATCACTTAACGTACTTTTACTATATCCAGTTAATGTATTCATAATATCTATGTTATTTTAATTGTTACAGTTCTAGGTGGTTCCAATTCAGTGTCAGTAGAAGAAATCTATAATTTATTATCATAAGTTCTTAAATAAGGTCTCCATCCAGCAGTCTTATATACATGTAAAGGAATTTCATCACCAATAGTATCAGATAGATTCTAATAGATACTCATAACACCAGAAGCTACTAAATTAGTTGACGTTACTTGTATAATATAAGTACCAGTAGATAAATTTTCAAAATCATAACCAGTATCTACCCAACCAGTATTTGATAAATCAAAGCTTGCAGAATTTATTATTGTTTTACCAACTTTTGAAACAGCATAATTATTATAATTATTAGTATGTAGTATTGGATAAGTGTTCCATTTTAATATTCCCTCTTTATCAGTACCTAACGCCCCATATTGGGTATTATCTGCTTTAAATACAATAAACTAATATTTTCCATCAGTATCAGTATTATTTAAAATAATTTTACTATCATTTCCTGAACTTAGTGTCAACCTATTAAAAGCGCTTTCGTCACCTTTAATATTTTTAGAATAAAAATTATTATGATGTATATCTTGGGTTATGTATATTTTATGGGTACTATCTTCTACATATTTAGTATAAGGGACAAAAGTTCCTCTTCCTAAACCTGTTACATAAAAATCACTAGATGAGGTTGCTTGATTTATCTATACATCTATACAATAATTATTAATTACACCATTATCAGTACTTGAATAATGTCTAACTCTTATAGCTTTAAATATATTAGCATCAGAACTCATCCCATTTAATTGAACTATATTTGCCACATCTAATGATTGTGAACTTGGATATCCTATATTTATAGCAAAAGTTAAAGATTCTGTTCGAACATAATTATAACTATGGGAAATATTTAATAATATATAATCCCCCTATGTCGATAAAGTGGATTTATATACAGTATACCAAGAATTATCACCATTAAATGTCTTAGATAGACATTTATATTGCATATATGGAGAACAAATATTATAATTAAAATTAGCCATTCCACTAGATTGATTAATAGTTATAATATCCTTCCAATCCCAAGGGTCTGTAATAGCACGATTCTATAATTTAAACATTCCTCCAGTAGTATACATTTTCCAATCTGTCATTTCATCTGTTTCTGTACCTTTTTGGAATAATAAAGATGGAGAATCTCCTGAATCAGCATATAAAATTAAATCTTTCTCAAATTTTTTAATTCCAGTAATAGTCTAATCTGTATTTAGAGTTACATAATTACTTAAATCTCCCTATACTAAATAACCACTATCGTTAGTTAAATGACTAGTTTTAGTAGGGATATTTACAGTTACAGGAGAACTTCCATCATATGTTTTTGCTGAGAAAGTTCCAGCTTGTAAAGTTAATGTATTAGGATTTTTTAAAGACTCTGGAATATCACTAGTTAAAGCAATCCTATCCCAAGTACTCCAAACAGCTGTTGTTCCATTATAGTGTTGACTTCTTGTATATAAATGGCGATCATTGTAAACACCTAAAAGTTGTCGAGAATAGTTACCTTCTTTTATATGAAATAATGAAAAACTCCCTGCAGGTTTGTTTACGCCAAAATTATCCCACACTGAGCTATTAACATCTCCTTTAGAAGCATAAATAACTAAATCAGTAGTCATATTATTAGCATTAAAACTACTATTATTTTCCATTGCCTATTTACGAACTAAACTAGCTGCATGATAACCATCAAGATAATCTGCATTTAAATTATCTACTTTAGTATTAGAAGTTATAGTAAGTGGGGAAGTTCCTTGTGCTACTGTAAAAGTACCACTAGAAGCTGTAATAGAATAAGAAGTTTTAATAGTCTTAGCTGACTAAGTACCAAAATTAATAACATCGTCCCATGTATCTGTAGAAGTTCTGTTCTATAATTTAAATACTCCTCCAGTAACATACATTTTCCAATCTACAACACCATCTGTTGCAGTACCTCTTTGGAATATTAAAGACGGGGAATCTCCAGTTTTATTGTATAAAGTTAAATCTCCAGTTAACTAACCTCCTGTTAAAGGTAAATATTCTGTAGAATCATAAGCTCTATCTCCTAAACCTAAACTTTCAGCTAATTTCGATTTAGTAATAGATTTAGTAGTATCACCTACTGTTATAGAAATAACATTAGTAGTATTACTACCTAAAGCTGTAAAAAATGATGTGATGGCTTTATGTCCTCCTCCTCCAAGTAATACATCAGAATCAGAAGACCCATTCTTTATAAATCCTCCAGACCAAGCATGATAAGTATCAGCCATAACTTCTCCACCTCCAACATGTAATTTATAAGCAGGATACCCTCCTACATCTCCGATACCAACATTACCATTAGCTGCAATTATAAGTTGCGGATTATTTGCACCTACATTAAATTTATATTGGCTACCATTAAAATACACTACTGAATCTGAATAGCCTTTATTTAATTCAAAATAGTTATTGTCTGCATGGATAATTTCATTATTATTAGCATATATAAGAGTTCCATTATGGATAGTAGAAGAATAAACATCTTGTATGTAAGCATTTTTCCACATGTATAATGGAGTTCCTAAAGAATAAGTATTATCTTTTGGCTATATATTTAAAGACGTAATAGTACCTTTCATAGTACCTCCTGCTAAAGGTAAATACTTACCTATAATACTTTGAATAGTTTCAGTATCTTTAATACCTGATAATACGTCTAAAACCTCTTTTAAATTTTCAATAGTTTCGTCATTATCATTTGCTCCAGCAACTAAATCATATGTCGTGTTTAATTTATGTTCTAATTTACCTAACGCTTCATTTAAAGTATCATCAGCAGTTAAAGCTTCTATTGTTGTAGCTTTCTAATATCCTGTTAATTTATCTACATAGGTACCATCAAGATTTCCTTGGAGTGTTGGTGCAATAACAATTCCTGAAAAAGTTGCATTTAAATCATAAAGCCCTAATTGCAAAGCATTTGTAAACTTTGTTGAATCTGAATTACCTCCTGATTGTATAACAAAATAATTAGCATTATCTGATCCTGACCCAAGATACCCTAATCTCCAACTAAATGGAATTTTATTTGTATCAAAAGTTATAAATCGATCTGAATTATTAGCGGAATTAATACTAATATTTCCAACCCCAGTCATATTACCACTAACATCAGCACTGCCATCAAACTCCTAACCCCAAAGTTTACGTTTAGTAGCTAATGTAGTAGCTGTATTAGCATTACCTGTTATATTAGAAGTTGTGTAAGCTATTTGTCTCCAAGACTTGCTAGTATCTCCATTTGTTACTACTTTATGATATAGTGCTCCTTCACCTCCAACAAATCCTAGCATATGTCCATATCCTATTTTACTGGTATTATCTCTTTCAGGACCATGAGTACCAACCCACAAAACTCCATTTGCGTTTCCTGAAACTGTTATACTAGTTTCATCAGAAAAACTAGGTTTGCTGAATCTATTATATGTTAATACTATACCTGACTTCATCAAGTCATCTAAAGATGTAGCTTTACCTTTAAATCCATTTGCCTATATATAAGTAGATGATAAAGTTCCGGTATAAGGATTGAACTATAGATTAGTTGATTTTCCGACACTTTCTGTTTTAGCTGTATCATCAGCAGTACTAGAAAATAGAAGTCTGTAATTTGCATTATCAGTATTATTAGTCTAAAGCACTTTTGAATCAGACCATTTTGCAGAAGTACAATTAATCCAACCCGTAGTACTAGAAGTAATACCATCATATTCTTCTTTAGTACTGTCTTTTAAAGTTATAATTCCCGAACTTACTATTTGAAAATAAGTATAAGCGTCTGTTGCTATATATAAAGTTACTGTAGTACTACTAGGAGTAGCAATTAATTTAATATGAATATTTCTCTAGTTAGTAGCTATTTCTGCGGAATTATAATTAGTTCCTAATTCCCAAAAAACATTCATATAGCTAGAACCAGAACTTAATCCAGAACTTATCAAATAATGTTGCTGTCTTGAATGTACCCAAATACCATAACCATCTGTATTAGCTGTACTAGTTGTATTATCTTTTATTATTGTTACTTTCTTATAAACAGAAGTTGCAGTATTATTAGTATAGGTATTTTGTTTTTGATATGATGAAGAAATAGATAAAGTATCAAGTTTAATTTTATCTTCTTTAGATAATAATCCATTAGTAGTTGTAGTAGCTGTAGGTAAAGTTACTTCTTTATTAGTATTGTTTATATCTGCTAAAGTATATTTTAATATATCCGCATCTACAGTAATAGCTTTTACAACACCGATAGACCCATGCAAATAAGAATCTTTTATATCCATATTATATTAATTTTTTCATTGTTATTGATAAATTTGTAATATTTGATTCTGGAATATTAGTAGATAAGTATATTTCTCCATAATCATGAGTATTACTTGGTGCAATCTTAGCATATATTCTCCCTTGTGTACCATCAGCATAAGTTTTAGGTATTCCACTCATGTGTAATACTATTTCATCCTCTACTGTAATTTTTTCTACTATTACAGAAGCAATTCCGGAAAACATTAATCCACCATTCATTATTTTTATAGCATAAACTCCTGTCTAAAATCCATTTCGTTCATTTAAAATGAATCCAGATGGTATCCAATCTTTAGTTAAAGATATTAAAGAAGGATTAAATTGTAGACTAGTTAAAACAATTTCTGATGCATCATCTAATTTTGCTTTATCCTAAGAAGACATTAATCCATGCTAAGACTCGGTGGCTAAAAACTAATTTGAACGGAAAGCCTATTCTCCAGAGGAGTCTAATATTAATTCTCCTCTGGTTATAGGCAATAATTCTATATCATTTGAATCTTTTAATAATATCTTCTCAGCCATACTTTAAATATTAAATAGTTATTGTTACAGCTTCCTTTAAAGCATTACTTCCGTAATAATAAGTCCTTTTTGTAGCATCTTCATCTGATTTTAAAATTAAAGATTCCTCAATTTTATAAAAATAAGTACTTACATTTACAAGAGTTGATAAGGTATCTTTTGTAGATTTATATTCCTAATATGTAACTAATCCTCCTTCTCCAGTTACTGCTGCAATTTTAATATGTGAGTCATCAGTTTTTGATACTTGTGTGTAAGTACCATCGCCTACAAAAGTAATATCTTTAGTAGAAGAATTTGATCCAGTAAAACTTATTTTAGGATTAACATCACTATCACTAGTAGATTGATTAAGAGCTAAAGAGTATGTAGTATCTTTACCATAAAGTTTAACTGAAGAATTTTCATCAAATGTAAATGTACCTATCTCATAACCAGTAGTAAGTGTAGGAGTAAAAGTTATAGATTTTGCTGCAGCTGATGAAAATTTCACATAATCTTCTGCTGTTAAATAACCATTAGTAGATCCACTTGCAGCCTACGCAATATTAGTATAAAGATCTTTTGTTAAATAACCATTTTCAGTTGCACTTGCTGCCGGTAATTCAACCTAAATTTTATTATCAGTAACAGTTGTTACTAAACCCCCACCAGCAAAAACTAAATTAATATCTCCAGTTAAAGTTTTACTTTCATTATTATTTGTTGGTGTAACAGTAATAGTAGTTGGTTTTTCATCTGCAGAAGGGACGTATACAAATTGATAATGATCTTTATCACTAGTTTTATTATTATATATTATTAATGTATCACCAGATTTTACTGTTATATTAGAGTCTTCAGAATATAAATGTTCTTTAAGTATTGTAAATGATTCAGTAACTTTATAATAATGATTTACATTATTAGCGTTTAATATTGAATATTCATTATTAGTATAAATAACATTTGTAATAGTTCCTCCAAATATTAAAGCTCCTATATTAGCTATATTACTTTTAGTTACTTTATCGTCTACATATTTTTTATTTACAATCGCATTATTATTATCAGCGACACTTTCTGTAGTACATCCTGATAAAGTTTTACCTTCTAACGTTGCTGGAATATCAGCATTAACTAACGTACTTCCTGATACAGATTTAACTATTCCATATTTATCTACTGTAATAGCTCTAATAAAAGTATTTGTAAGGTTTGCTATATCTTGATCATTACTAGTTTTTGGTAAACCAATAGTTATAGTATTATTAGCAGCTGTTATAGATAAAGAGCCGTTAGAAGCAAAAGATATAGGAGTAGAAGTTATAATATTATTGTCTCCTATAGTATAATAATGTAATACTGTATTTCCTACTTTAATACCTTGATTAATATAATCAATTTTAGTGCTCAAATCACCAATATTAACATCTCCTTCACCAATGCTACCCCTTAGTTTATTTAAATCACTTTTACTAATTAAACCATAATCTCCTAATTTTCCAGCTTCAAATAATGCGGATGTAAATGCTAAATTACCATTTTCATCTAATACTAATTCTCCTCTAGTAATTGGTAATAATCTATTACCGTTTAGATCATTAACAAAACCTTTATATGTCTATCGTACCATATTATATTATTCCTATTTTATCAAATTTTAACATTTCTTGATTCATATCATCAATTATATCAAAAAGATTATCTCCATTATTAAAACCTTTTAAAAAAGCTTGTATATCCCCTAAACTAGTTATATTTTCACTTTTAGAAATGTGTTTAAGTGCTGTAAGTTCATCATTCTATTTATTTATTTCTTTCTATAATTTTACAAGTACATCATTTAAACTGTTTCCATAAGAATCAAAAATAGCATTAAAATGAGTATAAGGTATAAAAAACTAATCCCCTTTTCTCAATTGATACATAAGAGCTTCGCTCCACTACTACTAAGTAGGTACTTCTAATTCAGCAGTTAATAAAGACATGGCTACTACATCATCTTTATTATATAATCCTAGAGAATGTCTTGCTGCAGCTTTCTATTCTTCTGTAATAAATTCCCTTAAAAAGTTTTCTGCATATAAAGGAGTCTATAATTTAGGTAAAGCACATTTATCTTCAAAATGCAAATCATTATTTACACCAAATCCTGTATTTAAAATAATACTATCTTCTTCATATTTAGAAGCACATTGTTTTAAAATATCAAAATCTATTTCAGTATTGACATTTTCATTTTTAGAAGGTTTTAATTTATCCTTAGTAAATTCTATTTCTAAATCTAAAAAATTAGGTTCTTTTTCACAAGGTTTTTCTAAAATTTCAGATTCTATTTCTAGATTCTATAACAAATCAATAATAGAATTTTCTTTTATAGGAATTTCTCTAGGTACATTTTGTACCTAGAGATCTCCCTATGAAATAGAATTTAAAATACTATTCATTTTTCTAATGTTATTTTTTCTGGATAGCCAGTTGTAAAATCATAATTTATAATATCTTCTATAGTATTTAAACTTTCAGCTTTTTTCAAATGTTTAAAAGTATTAACGTAACATTTATATGCGTATACTTCTAATTTTAATAAAAAGGCTTTAAGTTTTAAAGCATTCATAGTTATAATTTCATCTCCTATAACAAAATCAATATCGCCTAAACTAGAATTACTAAGATTCTATAAACAAACCCTATTATCCTTAGTTAACCAATACTTTTTTTCATTATAATAGAAAGAATTAATATCAGAAGAAGAACTATATAATATAATCTTCTTTTTAAGAATTTCTTTGATATTATTAGGAATGCCATATAAATTCTTCCATAACTCCTTTAAATCTGAAAAACTTAGCTCATTTAAAATAGCTTCATTTATTAATTTTTTATTAAAATCTTTTTTTAAAAGAGTTGCGGTATAGTTATCTGTCATAATAACTACTTCTGATTCTTTTATATTGTATTTCATAATTTTTCTGTTAAAACTATTCTACATACTGGAGAAATATTATGGGCAATATCCCGAGCACATAAATTATTATAATCTTCAACACATTCCTAATACCAATTTGGTTCTAAATCTCCATACCATGTTCCCTAATCGTGATAAGTAAGCCCTTCACCTTCATTATTTCCTTCAGAAGTGATATAACTTGTACTAGATCGTTCTAAAAATTTGATATTATCAAATGCATCTTGATTAAATATATTATAGCCCTAACCACTAACATCGGTATTAGAAATATCTGTACTATTCCAATGATGTTCGGTTGAAATAGCATTAGTAATAGTACTATTAATTCTATAATATATCAATCGTTCCATTTCTCTAGAATCTGGGATATACCAATTACCAAGACCAAAATAATCTTCTCCTTTACCTGAAAGACTTAAATTAGGTTCATAATATAAAGCTTTTAAAAATGCTGGATATAATGCATAATGGAAACCATTACATGCTGTAACCCCATAAGATTCGTTACCAACATTAATATTAGGTATACTTTTTAAAATATTTAAAGCACTTTCAAAACGTTCTTTACCATCTTTAGTTAATACACTATCTTCATCAATATAATTAGTAAGACCATTTATATTTGATAATTTTCCTAAATATGCATTAACTCTATTAATATAACCTTTTTGATAAGTAAGTTCTGAAATATTTGGTAAAGATGCCTAATGTAAAGGTGTAGAAGAATTTGTCCATGTGCTATTATATACAATAGTACCATTAGCTGTACTTTTTCTTTCATCAGTAATATCTATAAAATAATTTGATGGATTAAGACTTAAAGAACTTAATAAACCGCTATAGTTTGTCTAATAACCCTTTCTCAAATTATTATCCCAATTTATAGCATAAGATGCAGGTCCTAAAGGTTCTTGAGTACTACTATAATCAGCACTTAATACTCTAACATCATATACATTCTAATTATTTGCTCTATCTTCAGTTTTATAACTATAGAATACAATACCTACAATACCTAAACTAGGATCACATACTTTACTAAAACTTCCATTAGCATAAGCAAAATCTCCAGGTTTTGGAGCATAAAAACCTACAGTAATTTCAGTAGTATGATCTTTATAAGCGCTTGTAGAAGTATAAACTCGTGTAATTAGTCTATAAACACCTTTTAACCCTTCTTTAATGATTAAATTTGGAGTCCACTTATCTAATAATTTAATATCTTCAGTATTTGGAGTTGTATCAGTATCTTTATCCATAAGCATATAATGGATTTTTACATGTTTATTATCACTATCGATAAGTACGTTATTCCACTCCATTGTTAGTATAACAGGGGCTACTCCAGAAGATTCAATAATACCTGTAGCATTAACACTAGAAGATTTACCAGAGGGGTTAATTTTATTGTATTCGAATTTTAAATTACTGGTTTCAATATTTCCAAATTTTTCTACTAATAATTTTTTAGTCGACCAATCAATACTTGCTTTATTAACTCCATCACCAATATTAACAGTACCTATCATTTTAACATTCTCAATTTGAACTAATTTACGACATGTAGATTCTGTTAACCAGAAATTTTCAGGAATATTAGTAATTTCTAAAGTAGTAGTATATTGTCCTACAAAGTTACTTAATATATATTCTATAATATCATTTGGATTTCTGCCATCGATAGTTAAATTAACTAACTATGTTCCTGTATTAAATTCAAAACGTTTTAATTTAGGATAATGATTAATATTAATAACTTTAATACAATTTGGTAAAATTACTTGTTCTACACTATTAGATTTAGGCAATATTAACTACTAAAATCCTGTACTAGCTTCTGCAGCATTAAGTTTAATTTGTTTAGATGCATCTAAAACATCTACAAATTTAACCGCATGCCATTCTATATTTTCAGCCGGAGTGTCTTCTGGAGAATCTGTTAAATTATCTTCTGTTTTACCCAAAACTAAAGTTTTTAAACGATTACATCCAGTAAAGTTTAAACCTATAGAAGAAATATTTGCATTTTGCAATACTAAGTGCTCAATACTTTCTAAATATTCAACTACTTTTAATTCTTTATTTTCAGAAATTTCAATTTTATAAGAAGGATCCTAAGAAATTACAGTACTAGCATTAGGGAATTTAAACATCTAACTAAATGCATTAGTACCACTTTTAATATTAATAGTTCTGTATAAATCTGTACTAGTCCAATAAGAATTATTAGTTAAACTAGAAGAAGTAAAGTTAACAGATAATGTAGTCTCTTCATTAGGTAAAGCAATATTATAAACTAATGGATCTTTTATATAATTATAATTAGAATTATCCCAGTTAATATAATCTAAAATATGATCATATTGTAATGTAGTATTATCTTTACTAGAAGCAATATTATTAATAATAGGATAAATATACTAAATAAATGAAGTATATTCTGTCTAAATATTAATTTGACTACCAGAAGTAACAGCACTACCACCATTTAATAAAATAGAAGTATCAGTATAATTCTTAGCTCTATTTACATAAGTAGATAATAATAATACTCTATCTCTCAAATATTCAATTTCTGCTTCTAAACAACTACCATGGCTTAATGATACAGGATCATATACTTTATTATTATTAAAATCTGCCCATGATGAAATACCACTTTTTACAAAAGAATCGTAAAAATCAGTACCTCCACCATCTTGCCATAAAGTCTATGCAGATTCGTAATAAATTTCTGACTAATGGTTATAAGAAATTGCTGGTAAGCTTTTCTAAATTCTAAAGAAATAATCATAAAATTTAGTAGTATGTGTATCAGGCCATGTAGGTTGATCGCCTCCAGTAGCAAATATTAATAAATTAGCTAAGTGAGATTTAACTTTTTCTATAAATAATAAATCAAAATTATAGAATAGGCCGCTATGCATATCTCCCCAAAGCTCTTCCATATTTTTATTAAAAGGAGGTTCCAATAAATAATATGGTTTAACTTGTTGACCATTATTATCTGTTTTGAAAATAGTATCTAAGTCATCAGCATAAAAACGGATTTTATAATCTCCATTTCCAGTATTTTTATAATATACTGACTTAGTTTCAAGTTCTTCAAAAGTAAATATATTCTCAGTTTCGGTTACATTTTCTTTGTCTATAATCACTTCAAAAAATTGATTATCTTTAATGTATCCCACTTTACCTTTATAATCACCTTCTGTAACTTTTACAAGACCAACTTCTTCTCCAGCAAGTGTGGTATACTTATCTGTATAAATAGGTCCTACAATTTGGAAATAAGTATTTTTAGCTCTATTATCAGTACCTGCTACTAATTTAATAAATGCTTGATGATATGACATATCGTCTACATCTACAAATTCATATATTATAATTTTAAAAGCTTCTGCCATACAAGCACGAATTGCTTTTAATTCATCTTCAGCAGTATCTTCATCACCAGTAAACTAACATCCGTCACTAAAAATATGTTTATACTATTGATCCGAAGTTTTAGCTATTAGATCACTATAATTTTTAAAGAAAGCATATTCTTTTGGATAAAATCCTTCTCTACCTAAAACTGCATTACTATACCAAGTACAAATATTAGAAATATTTAAAGATTCCCAATTCTCACTATTGTGATATAAACCGGCAGGAACCCATTTAGCTTTTGAATCACTTATAATATCAGCACCCCAAGCTTTTTCCCATCGATAAATATCTCCAGCGGCTGGTGTTACAATAGTGTCTCCATATTTTATCGTACAATCACGACCAAACACTAATTTATATTGATAGGATGTTTTATCATTAATTTCTAAAGAATATCCATCAATTTCTTTACCACTAGGTATATATAATAAAGAAGAGAAGTCAAAAGTATATACTAAATTATAGAATGTAGCAAATCTATTTACACTTTCTATAACCTTATCTTCAAATACAAAGAATAAATTATCCTTTACAGCTTTTTCAGCACCTGGAGTGCCTTCATTAACTTCTTCTCCATCTAAATACCATTTACCTTTTTCAACATAACCATCGCCTTCAGTACATCCAAAATCTACATCTAAAGCATCTGCTTTTTTATCGGAAGATGTATCTTTTTCAGTACCTGGGTCAAACACAATAGTTTCATCTTTAATCAATAAACCTGTTAAATAATCAGGTGTATAAAAACCGTTTTCTAAACTATTAGTGTGACCCGCAAATTGATGATAATAGTTAAGATTTGGAGTAGGATTTGAAGTAAGAGTATTTATAATTGTTGAATTAGCATTAGCCCATTCATTACCACCTCGATAATTACCCCAAATTTGCATAGAAGCCCAAGGAGTTTTAAAATTAGCAACAGGATTGTCATTGTCTGCACCTTCTAACATTAAATAGTGAGGAGTAGCATCGCTATAACCGCTAGTAGGTTCATCCCCTTTAGCAGAACCCCAAGTTTGAAATCCTAAGAAATAACAATTTTCAAAGTTATAGGTACCATCTTTTTGTTTAAAATAATCCCAAGTAATAGTTTGTAAATCTTCTAAAGGAACATTAACAAAGAAGTATAAAAATTCATCCTCTAATACTGCTTTACGTCCCCCATTCATCCAAGATGTATTAAAACCGAATTGAGGAGATACATAAGCTTCATGGAATAATTTACATGCCCCTTCTTTATGAGATTGCATTGAAGATGCATAATTAACTTTTCCTACTAATTTTTTAATTTTAATATCAGAACCTGGCATCTAATAATATGTATAAGATTTTGGAGATTCTGAAGTAAATTCTGATTCAGGAGTAAAATTAAATTTAGAATATGAAGTATTATGAATCATATACTTTTTAGCAGAAGAACCCTATGCTTTAATAGTTCCTTTTGGCTTACTTGGATTTAAATCCTATGGAGCTAATCTTCCTGAATGCTTAGTATCATTTGGATAATGTACTAAAATTGTAGCAAAAGGTTCGTCATTTTTTCTATTACCATAATAAGGAGGTAATACGCCATTAGGTAAAGCTATTAAAAGTACTTTTCTATCAGTATAAAGTCGATTAGGATTACTTACACTATTAAACTTATTAATACATTTTCCTAAAGAGATAGTATTTAAAATATTAGTTTTAGAAGCTATTTGATTTGCAGCAAAATCAGTATTTAGATATAAAATATCATTATCTAAATAATACGCTTGTTTATCAACTAATTTAGACATTGACGATGTATAATTTTTTCTTACTTCTTCATAATTAAGACATTTATCGTAAGTTCTAAAAATATACATGTTAATATTAGAATTAGTTGGGTGAATTTGGAAATTAAAATCTCCTTCACTACAAATAGTAGATGGACTAATACTAATTATACGATTAATAGTACCATTTACATAGAATTTTAAACATGGGTAAGTTTTAGCCGATTCTGTATAAGTAGTGGATCCAACTGTAAAAAATTTATCATATAATATATCATAAGTACTAGGCTTATATTCTGGATCATATGTAATCATTATATGTTGAAGAACCTCTTTTCTGAAATCAGCACGACTAGCATTAATAGTATGATGAGGCTCTGATGTTTTATCAGGCTCGTGGTTTACAAAAATATGTTTAGGACATAAAGTAATATTACCAATAGTTAAAATTTTATCTTCTAAATCGGAAATACCATAAGTCTTAAACATTAATTCAATTGAGAATTTTCCTTGATGTAAAGGAGTTTTTCCTGCAGATAATAATTTTTTAGGAGATTTAAATACCCCTTCTGTAGGAGATACTTTAAAAGTAGTCATTGTTATAGATTCAGTATTATCTACTATATTTTCTAATTGTAAACCATCAGAATCATCGAGATTATCACTTAAATCTTCAAACACATTACCATTTTTTATCTAACTAAATCCAAGAATTTCACCTACAGTATATTGTAAATGTTGAGAACCCTCTTTAGGATTTATAATAGAGACTCGTTTATAACTAGCTTTTGTTGCTGTATTATTAAAAAGTTGATAATAGTTTAAAGTTCTAGTACCACTTCCATCTTTGACTAAAATTTTTAAGTATTCTTGAGTATCATTATTGCCAGGTATTTCAATATAAGAAGTGTAATCAATCTACTAACTTTTATCGGTATTTAATAAACTAAGATTAACTTCTTTAAATACGAAATTTTTATTTTTATCTAGTTTAGCATCTTCTATAGTATTAATACCACTAATGTTACTTAATGAAGAACTCTTTAAAGCAATAATATGAATATCCCCAGAAATATTAGCAGTAGTTATTACTTTAAAAAATTTAGATAAATTACAATTATTAATTTTATCTGGTACCTCAGAAACCATAGCTATTGCATTTGTTAATACAGAATTTCTAGTTTTCTGAAATATAAAACTAATTTGAATGTAATTAGAAACTAAACTACCTGAAGAATTTTTTACTCTAATAAATAAATCATGCGCACCTTCTGTTAAATTAGGTAAATTTAACTAAATATTATTTACAGTCATCGACTCCGTTATATTCTTTTCTTGTGCGACAGTATTATCTAAATAATACTATAATTTATATGTACTTAAATCATCATTATCAGACCCATTAAGATTAATATTAGTAATAATGCATTCGTCAGTATCCCCTCCAATAACTAAATTACCATTATAGCTTAATTCTAATTTTCTTAAAGTAAAAGACTGGTCAAATATATAAGTTTCGGTTTCACCATTAGGGACATTAAATACAATACCTAAATAACGTCCAGAAAATGGATATTCAAACATTTTATCAATGTTTACAGTTATATTTTCTCCAGGAGATATAGTTCGTGTTAATGTATCTAAAGTCGCATCGACATCTACACCATACTGATCTTTAAACCATTTAAAAGTTATAGATTGTGAACTAGTTTCATTATAATCATTACCTGCAAGATTACCGGTTAAAATAAATTTAAATGTAGCACTAACTGTTAAATTATCAGATTTATTAACCTGTATATTTGAATTATTTCCTCCAGGATATGGAGTAGCACCTACAGTAATTGCTTTAAAAGCAAAATCAACAGTATATGTTGGATTTGCATTAATTACTTGTTCGTAACATACTTCTTTACCAAATGCATTTAACCCAACTAATACATTATTAAGAACAGTTCCGTTTTCAGTTTTATAATCTGTAGGATGATATTTAAAACTAACTACAGAATCTTCTAATTTATCTTTTAAAAATAGTTCAACTTCACTTCCTGGAAGGTTTTCAAAGGAAGTCCATTCATTATTATCTAATTCAGTAATCTACTAACTGTTATATTTTTTATTAGTTTCAATTTTAGACATAGTTAATTATTTTTCCATGTGTCGTACCCTAACCAAGGTTTATCTTGTTTCCATATACCACTTCCAAAACAACTTTTTATTGCGCTATAAACAGTTCTCCATACTAACTATGTTCCTTTATATATAGCCCCAATATTTTTTTGAACAGGTTCGCCAGTTATAAAATCTGTTACTTGTTTTTGGACTTGTAGTATTAATTTGCCACCTTTTATAATCATGTCAAATTATGTTTTAAATTAATTTATTTTACTAAGTATATTCTTTAAATTTAAATTTTCAAAAAAATTTGAATTATTAATTAGAAAACCCATTAAAATAAGCTTTTAAGGAGATTTATTTAAATCTCCTCGAAAAGCAAATTTTTATAAAAATAAAATTATTCAATAGGTTTTAAATTATTTAATTGATCTTTTAGTGTCTATATTTCAGTAGTTAAATTATTAATTTTAGTAAATAATTCATTGATAGCTAATACTAAAGTATTTTTACTATCTGTACTTAAATTTGTTAATTCTCCAATCGCTGTTTGATTTTTGATAACACTATTTGATAAATTTCTAATAGTTTGTGTTTGTAAAGTTTTGTATTCTGTAAGTTCGGAATCGGTAACATATCTTTCTTCAGTATCATATATCATATAATATGTGTTACTATCCTTTTCTTTTGATTCATAAGTTGTATTGTCTAAAACTTCGATTGTAGGAACTTGATTTAAAAGTGCTACAATTTCTTCATTAAATAATAAACTAGAATCCTTAGTAGATACAGTATGAGTTCCAAAAACAACATTATCTGTAATAACCTATTCTGTTATAACCTATTTTGATATTTCATCTTTATGATCTTTTTTATATGTTTCAAATTCAGATTTTTTAAGAAATATATACTCAGCAGTAGGATCTTCTTTAGTAATAGACTCAATTGTTACATACTTTTCTGAAATATCTTTTAATAAAGTATTTAATCCTGTTTGTATAGAAGGAATAGTACCATCCTCTTTAATTAAAACATTTAAATCTTCAGATACTCTAGAAATATAAGTATGTAATTCGTTTATAGCATATACTATAGTATTTTTATTTTCTGTAATTAAATTCTCTAATGAGCCAATAGATAATTTAACATCTGATACAGATTTAGATAAAGCAGTTGTTGTTTGATTTTGAAAAGTTTTATAAGTTGTAAAATCCGAATCTAAAACATAACGCTCTTCTAAATTATATACATAATAATATTTTTCAGAATCGATTGTTTCTAATGTTTCAAATACTGAATTTTCAATAAGTTCTATAACCGGAACTTCTTTATTTAGAGCAATTTTTTCCTCATTAAATAATAAATCAGTATCATTAGTTACTAATGAACTCTCTCCTAATATAATTTTATTAGTTTCTACTTCATTAGTAGTAATTTTTTCTGCAATATCTTGATTATGCTTTGTTGTATAATCTTCAAAAGTGGATTTTTTAACAAAAATATATTCGGTATTAGGGTTATCTACAGTAATATCTTCTTTAGTAACATAATCTTCTAATACCTATTTTTGTAAATCAGATATGTCTTTTTGCAAAGTGGGTATTGTACCATCTTCTTTAATAAGAGCATTAATATCTGTACGGTTCTATACAACTTGATCATTCAAGTCTTTTAAATTAACTCCTTCAGACCCTCCAGATAAATTATTAATTAAAGTTGAAATTTTTTGAATTTCTACTTCAAGCGATTTGACTGCAGTATTAGAAGCTTTACTTGCTACAAGAGATTCTATTTCCTGTCCCCAAACTGCAGACATATATTTTTGCTGTAATACTCGTAACCAATAATTTAAAGCTTCTGTATACTCTTCATCAGTATTAAAGTCTTTTCGATTAGGCTCTTCTACAATTTCCTCATGTATATAATAAAACATATGAGGATTAATGTTTCCTGTTTCTAATTTAGCATCATAATCTTCTTGAGTAATAACTTCAATTACTAAATCTTCAGGACATTTCCAATTAATACTATTTTTAATATATTCTTCGGTAATAGAACCATCAGTAGGTTCTCGTAAAATATATAAAGATGCCTAATCTTTGACTATAACACCCATACCAGGGTAACAAACTAGGGGTTTTAAAGAATATAACTATTCTAAATTATCAACAACAAATCTAACATCTAAAGGGACTCCAGAAGTTACTTCGAATGAATCTGTAATTTTTATAGTATTATTATTACTATTATTACTTATTTCATTTACATAAAGTTTATTAACATGTCCGTCTGAGTCCGTTTTAACTGTTTGACCTAATTCTTTTTGTAAAGCTTCTAAAGTGTTATTAGTAGATTCCGTATAGGTATCAAAATCTTCTTGATTTACAAAATCAAAATCTCCCCCACCTAATTCTTCTCTAGTTACAAAAGTATTTAAAGTTTTATTAATATCTGCTACGCCAGTTTGTAGAGTTTCTATATTTTTATTAGCAGTATTAACACTATTAGATAAATCAGGAACATATAATCCTGGAGTATCATTATCAGTAAGTAAAACTAAAGCATTATCTTCTTTATTAGAAACCTAAATAAGCTATGTAATATTATTAACTTTCTAAGTAATAATGTTTAAATTATCATTTAAAGTTTTAATATTTACATCAACAGTTTCTTCTAAATAAGTTTTTAATTCCTATACAGTAATAAATAAATTATTATATTCTGACTCTAATGCAGTAAGTCTAGTATTCTATTCTTTTTCTACAGCTTCTTCCCCACCTACTACTGATTCTAAATATTTAATTCCTTCTAAAACTGTTTTACTAAAACCATCAAGTTCTGAAACATATTTTGTTCTAGAATCTAATTCTTTTATTAAAGATTCACTT
>RHMF01000017.1_pt1 | contig 59977 bp, 96 predicted proteins | sample 5365151 | NCBI WGS metagenome assembly RHMF01 (sample SAMN10266501, study PRJNA497801) | feces metagenome | isolation source: feces | host: Bos taurus | place: China: Prairie of Fairy Mountain | collected 2017-08-14 | reverse complement strand
CCCGACATGGCGAAGACTTTCACCGAATGGTTCAAGAAGAACGGGAATACGCTCGATGCAGAGGAGGTTCTTCATGCGAACGAATGGGACTGGGTGAAATTCAAGCATATCATCGACGAGATGAGCGCAATGCAGCTTACAAAGCTGAGCGATGCTATCGTCGGCAAGATGGCGAACGCCTACGAGAATTCGAGGCTGACGAGGACCATGTCACTGAACTTCTGGTACTACTACTTCGCAGTCAAGCCGGAGATAAAGGCCCAGATGTACAACATGCACCTGATAGACCTTGTCCTGCAGATTTCCGAGGGGAAGGACAACTGGCTCTCCCGTCTGAGGGAACATGTAGGCGAAGAGAAGAAGGATATGCTCAAATCCAGTTTCAGCGAGTTCAACCAGGTTAACTGATGGCCGCACTCAGCAAGATAGAACAGGCCAAGGTGATTCTCGGCTCCGTGAATCCAGCCGCCATGTGCTACATAAACATGGCGCACCCTATCGTCGAGGACGACAGGACGGATACGCTCATGCTCGATGCGCACCTTCCGGGGGAACTGTACCTTGTCGCAAACAGCAGGTGGGTCGATAGGATTGACATGAGCGACCTCGCCAAGATTCTCTACATAGAGGCTTCACGGATTGCGTTGCAGCATGTGACCAAGCGTGCGGTCGACAACAAATTCAATCTGCTTTCGAGCGACATCATATGCTACTCGATGGCTAGGGGTTGCCTGACCCTGAACGGAACGTCCTTCCCGGACTCTCTGGACAGGAGCAAGGCGAGCACCTACTACGAGCAGGGCAAGGTACTGTACCAGAACGAGACGGGAAAGGAATGGACCGACGAATGCGATTTCCACGAGAGGGTGGCGATGTGGATGGAACGGGCCGCCAACAACTCCGGCGACGGGGATGCCGACCCGGATTCCGACGGACAGCATGACGAACCGTCTGGATGCGACGGCGAGGGAAGCCCGCAGGAAGCCCTCGATGCATACTTCTGCGATGAAACCCGTTCCGACAACTGGTCGCCTAACGAGACCGTTTCGAGCGACATTGCGATGGAGACGAAGCACCTCGAAGAGAACGGCGGGTTCGACGGGACAAGCTGGGGCATCAGCGCTGGCGACCTCATGTTGAAGATTCTTGCCGCACAGAGACCTCCCGTGGACTACCGACGGATAATCCGCTCGTTCGTAGGCACTGTCGTCTCGCAGCGCACAGAATCCACCCGGCTGAGGCAGAACAGGAGATACAACCTGCTGTTCCCCGGCCAGCGTTCCGTATACGACTGCAAGCTGCTCCTTGCCGCTGACTCGTCTGGTTCAATGGACGAGGACGACCTGTCTGCCGCCGGATGCCTGATAGCGAAGATAGCGACTGGAAGCCAGATAGACTACTGCTGGTGGGACTGCCACTGCACCCTTCCGAAGACGTTCAAGCGGGGATTTTCCAAGAGCGGGTTCGAGGTCGAGGGCCGTGGCGGGACGAATCCCCAGTGCGTGTTCGACATGCTCAGGGATAATAAACTGATGGGTAAATACTCGGGAATCATCATCTTTTCCGACATGATTTTCGACGAGATACCGAAACCGAAGGGCATACCCGTGGATAACATGCTGTGGATATGCACTGCTGACGGAAAGGAGCCCCCTAGATGGGTTCCCCGCCGAAGGATTATGCGTTGCAAGGAAATTATGAGCTGCATCAAAAAAGACCCTTGATTTTGTGTTTGACTGTATTTATATTTGGATAGATACAGTTAGCTTGTTCATAATATAGTTAATTAAATTAAGCTATTATGAGGTTTTTACATGAGCGATAAGCAAGAAGAGCTGCCTAAGAAGAAGATGTGGTCCACCATCTACCACGATACGGCAAACGACCAGATGTACATGTGGTACATTGACGGGACCAGCGAGGTTCTTCCCGTAAGGCACCGTTCCTATACGAACCGTCTTGGTGAATACGGTGCGGTCGAGTGCGGGATGAAGGACATCTTCGGAAACGATGTGTACGAGTTCTACCTTTCCCACAACGAGGAAAAGGAAATCAAGCGTAACTATCAGGGTTCGCAAAACCATTTCAACGAGATTGATATCGACCCACGATGCCGATTCCTGCAACAGCAGTATGAAGGATACGACATCGAGCCGCCGAAAATCAAGGACATGAACCTTTGCTTCCTTGATATCGAAGTCTCGACCGAGGGTAGGTTCCCTGTCCCTTGGTTGGCCGAATACCCGATTAACCTCATCGTCCTCAACTTCGCAGAATATTCAGTCCAGTTCGGAACCCTCGAAGTTGACGATGCGACCCTTGAAAAGTACAAGGATTTGAACTGCCAGTACATCAAGTGCGCAACCGAAGCGGAACTCCTGACGGGCACTTTCAACTACATCAGGGAGCATAACGTAGATATCCTCTCTGGTTGGAACTTCGCATACGATACCGAGTTCATTTACCGCCGTGCAAAGAAGCTTGGCATCCCTCTCAAGCTCATGTCGAGAATGCCAGCCGGAACCGAAAGGGCTTACTTCGACGAGAAGAAGAAAGAGCTTCACATCGCTGGTACGGAAGTCATGGACTTCTACCTCCTCTACAAGAAGTACACTTTCTCCGAAGAGCCGAGCTACAAACTAGATTACATTGCAGAAAAGGAAGTGGGCGAGAACAAGGCTCCGCTTCCTGACGGTTACCTGTCGTGGAAAACATATCCCGCAGAGTTCTCGTACTATAACGTGATAGACGGTGTCCTGTGTAGAAAAATCCAGAACAAGAAAAAGATGTTCGACCTTGCCCTCATGTCGTCGGCGGAGGCTCGTGTCCCGATTACATCGGTGTTCGAATCCAAGAAGATGATGGTGGGATTCGTTCTGAACCACCTTCACAAGCAGCACATGGTGTTCCCTGTTTACAGGCCCACGGCAAAGGAGGAATACCCCGGTGCATTCGTGTATTCCGTCCCTGGGTTCTACAAGATAGAGGTTTCATACGACTACCGAAGCCTTTATCCGTCAATCATGATGACATTCAACATCAGCCCGGAAACCAAGGTCATCAAGCCGATTGACTATGTGCTTACCGAGGAGGAAAAGAAGGTCCTCATCAGGTCGCCGTGGACTCATAACGGCCAATACCAGGTGTTCTACCGCAAGGATGTGGAAGGTATCGTTCCTCAGGTTACGAGAAAGCTGTTCAACGGTCGTGCCGAACTGAAGATTAAGAAGAAGCAGGCCGAAAAGGACGGTAACGAAGAACTGATGGAAATCTACGACATGATGCAGAAGGTGTACAAGGTGCTCGGTAACTCCCTGTACGGCTTGCTCGGTACTCCGTTCTTCGCATTCTACGATATCGACAATGCTGCATCCATTACGGCTTACGGTCAGAAACTCATCAAGTACACCTGTAAGAACCTTGCAGGGTACATCAACAATGACCTTTCTAAGGACCAGCGGTTCATCAACACGTTCAACTACTCTCCGAAAATCAACCCTGACTACTGCGGCGAAATCTTCTGGAACGAAGCCAATGTCGAGTTCGACGATGTTGAAAAGGCGAATGAATGGGGTTACGACATCACGAGTGACATCCTGCAACGAAGAATGTCCCACGGTGATACCGACTCGTTCTACGCCAAGTTCGACGACATCTTCGAGGAGTTCAGCAAGAACCAGGGCAAGAAAGTCCAGGTTGTCGTATATGACGGACACCAGATTATACAGAAGAACGACTTTGATGCACTGGACGAAATGGCCTACAAGAAGAACTTCGCCCTTATGTCCCATACCTATTGCCCCGATGTCTACCATAACCCGAAGAACATGGAACCTCAGGAAGTCAAGGGCAGTAAGTACAAGTTCACCAAGCTACAGATTATGTACAAGGACGGCATGATTTCCAACAAGCGTTACAGGGTCATTCTCAACCGTTATCGCTTGACGGACTTCTGCCGTATGCTGGATGCTTCCATCCTCGAAGAAAAGCTTGACGAGTACATGGAAAGCTACGCAAACATTTGGGGCTACCGTACTAACGAACTGTTCCTTAAACGAGAGAAGTGCATCTACAAGACCATTGTGACAGCCAAGAAGAAATACATCTGCGTTGCCGAATCCAACGAAGACATCGTGTACCTTGACATGAAGAAGGAAGACCTCCCGATTCATCCGCACTACGCAATCACTGGTCTCGAAATCGTGCGTTCGTCCACGACAATGTTCTCCCGTGAGCGTATGATGAACACGGTGGAACTCATGATGGATACCATGGACAGGGAAACCCTCCGTAAGCGTGTCGTGGAAATCAAGGACGAGTACACCCAGAAGATTATGGAGCAGTCGTACCTTGATATTTCCTGCCCGTCAGGTGTCAAGGAAGAACCTCCTGAATACACAGAGATGATTAACTTCCCTAAGGAAGAACTGAAGAAAATCGACTGGCGTAGAAAGGCGGCATCTGTTTGGAACTACCTTATCCTCAATGACCGTGAACTCATGAAGAAGCCGTACGAGCCTATCCATGCTGGCGACAAGATGAAGTACATCAAGGTGTGCGACAACCCGTTCGGAATCACGGCTATCGGTTACACTGGCGATGTAGTCCCGCCTCGCTTGCTCCAACTGTTCCAGCCGGACTGGGAAGGCCACTGGAAGGTCACCGTGTCCAACATCCTTGGGCGTTTGTTCAAGGCGGTAGGATGGGGTGAGAACATCGAGGAAGACCAGACTGAAATGATGTGCGACCTGTTCTAATCAAAAAGCGGCCCGAAATTCGGACCGCTTCTTTTTTGCATTGAGTTAAGCAGTATTATTTCTTGAATCCTTTCCGTGCTTCCGCAGTCGTTTTCTTTACGGATTCGATACGCTTGCATATTTCTTGTGCATAGCCTATCAACTTTTCTCCGTCACCCTTATTGACTGCTTCAAGCATGCTGTCGGCATTGGCTAGAAGTGCATTGAGTTCATTCATACAACCGTCAAATGCTTCCGCAGTCATGTCGTTTGAATGAGCTTTCTTGAACACCTCTATCCTCTTTTTCAGGATATCCTTGTAGTTGTTGACAAGGTAACGCCAGTTCTGCTGGTACTCGTTCTCGTCAAGACGATACAAGCCCGATGTGAACTGGTTCTTCACGTTTGCGTCGTTTACACCCATTAGCTTGAAGAATATGTCAAGCGACGTTCTCAGCTGTTCACGAGCTTTGCTGACCATCGAATGTATTTCCTTATTGGCTTCATCTTGGGTGATATCCTTCTTTTTGAACTTCTCGACGATTTCGTCGACCTTCTTCTGGTCTGCATCGCCAAGCATCTTTTTGTTCTTCAAGTCAAGATAATCCCCGATGTCTTCGCTAAGGCGTACATTGTGGGTTGCCTTGTCTTCCGGGCTAATCAAGCTTCCGTCTAGCGTGCTGTTGTCGTCATTGGAATCCATCTTGATTCGTCCAAGATGGTACTTCTTGGTGGCGATATCCATGAGGTACTGCGAAAGTTTGGATGGAGTCGGCTGTCCTTGGCAGTATTTTTTGAATTGGGAGTCGATAGCTGCCCAGTCTTTTGCCATTTGCTGATATTTACCAACGTTATCGTGACGAACCATCATTATCATCTGATGCAGGTTTTTAATTTCTTCGTCGAACTCTTTGACCTCGTCGAAGATTTCCTGACGGTCATCCTCTTTATCGTTTTTTTCGTTGTATTCCTTGAGACATTCGAGCAAATCTCCGACAATACCTTCCATATCCTCTTTGATTACGTCCAAGGCATATTCTGATTTTACAATAACAAAATGGCTATGTGACTTGAGATATGACGAAAGACTGCTCGGTAGGCGGTCCAGCGCATGATAGAATTTGTTGAACTCGCTGTTAAGGTACAGCACTCGAATGGCGTTCTTCCTAACATCCCATTCACCACGGTTGTCGCCTTGGTCGCCCTCTCTAAGTTCAAGATAGGGCTTGTATTCCGAGTCTACATTCAAGCTGTCAAGCAGTTTGTTCCATCCCTTTGCGTCGTCGCTGAGAGCAGGTGAGTAGTAGTCGTTCGTTGACGGAAAATACTCGCCATCGTTGTTATCCTTTGATACGAACTCATCGTCGTTAGCTTCTGTTGGAGCCGAAGCGTTCTGTTCGGTTGACGTACCGCCGTCATCTACTTCCTGATAGTCGTAAGTTGAGTTGATAGCGTCTTCGTCCAAGCCAGTATTCTGCATGATTTCTTTGAGCTTTGCAAGAAGTTCATCCTTAGTGCGAAGCTCGTTGTCTACATGCTTTCCAGTTTTCTTGTACAGTAAATAACATTTCGTTGCCATACTCATCTCCTATTTTCCACTGGCATAGTCCAAGATGCTCTTGTGCTCAGTTTCCTTTGCATTTCCCTGTTGACCCTTGTTATCTTCCGTAGGTTTCTGCGGAGTATTTACAGGGTTTTGTTCCTGTGGCTTCTTGGAAGAGCTTTCGTCAATGCAGTCGCTGTCCTTGATGTTTTCGGCAAGCTGGAACGTATTGGGCTTCATCTTGTCTCCACTTGCGTTCTGAGCGTCGCATCTTGCAATCCACCACTTGAACTGGTCACGGTCCTTCACATGCTTGATGACATATGTCCTAGCTGCTGCCCTAGACTTGAAGAATCCGATACGGACACGCCATACATCCTTGCGGCTAGAATTATGTGCTTGACCATCGTACTGATAAATGTACACGCCTTTCACGCCTTCGTCAAATTCGTGCTTTGCCTGGTATGCGGCTGTCTTTTTGTTATTGCTGCTGTATGACACGAGGTTAACAACGTATGGGTGTGTCGTGCTGCATTGCTCGCCTCTGATTTCTTGGAAATCAGAGTCCTTCCATTTGTACTGGGGTGCAGGTTTCTTTGCTTCTTTCGGTTTTTCCACCTTTGTCGGCTGTGCAGCGTTCTGTTCAGGAGCAGCACATACTGGCGGGCATTCCACTTTCGGTGGCTCGGCCTTTGGTGCTTGCACAACTTGTGGCGGTTCTACCTTTGGCGGTTCCGTCGGTGGCGGAGCTTTCGGCATCGGTGCCTCTGTTTTCCTCTGGACATCCCACGGGTCAGCATTATGCATCTTTATCTGAGTTTGACGTTCACCCCTCGGGTCGAACGTCGGACGTGGCTCGTTTACGATGACGTTGTTATAGTGCCGCTCCGCAGCACTTCCCTGTGGATTTTGCAGGTGCCAATCGGTGTTTGCCGATGTAGGCGGCTGGTATCGGTCATTGGTGCGTACCAAGTCGTTTCCGTTGTATGTACGCTTTGTGCTATAAGGTCCAGGCTCTGACTTGTAACGGACTCCACCTGGCGTGCTGCCATACTGAGGCCTACCGTACTGTCTACCTCTACCGTACTGTCCACCTCGTCCAAACTGAACACCTCCTCCAAATGAGCCGTATTCAAACAGGGCGTTGTGTGCCGTGACGACCGCTTCAACAAGCATAGGTGCAGCAATTTCGCTGATAGCCTCGATAAATGCTTTCATGCGCTTCTTTCCCAGCCTTCTCGGGCTGATTGTACCTTCCATAAGCGCCTTGTCGTATTTTTCCATGTTGTTCATAGCATTCTCCTTAAACAGTTAGCGATGACTTTCGTTGTACAAGTCCTTCAATGCTTGTCCAAAGCCATCAATTTGCAAAACTTCGTTGATTCTTCTCTGGTCGGCATCGTCGGCACGCTGATATTCGTCAAGCAGCTGGTTTGCCTTTTGTTCGTCACCACCGTTCAAGAACATGAAGTACGATACTAGGGCTGCACCAGCAAGTGATGCCACGGCCTTTCCAGAAGTGCTTTCAACACCAAGAAGGTTGGCTGCTCCATATCCTGCTGCCGCTCCACCGAGTACACCAATCGCCTTCTTCAAGGTATCTGAGCTGCTTCCTGGTTCGAGACCGAGGGACATGTCGATTTGCTCTGGCTTTGTGAAGAAGTCATAGAGCTTGTAACCGCCATAGGCTGCTGCTCCGACTGCGCCTGCACCAAACGCCAGCTTGAATGCGGTCCACGCACCGACTAGACCTGTTGCAATCGTGCTTAGGCTAGGAATCTTTCTTAGGAGTTGACCTGCTCTACTGGCTGTTTCTACGGCTGCTCTTCCAGCACTTCCGATGTTGAACGGATTTGCAGCAGAACCTGCTGTGGTTCCTGCCGTCGGCTTTGCAGCATTTGCTCCATTATTGAATGCGGCGTAGCGTCCTTCCCTGACAGACATATTTATCTTGTCGTCGATTGGCTTTACTTTTGCATCGTATTCGGCATTGACTTTGGCAATCGCCTTGTCACGCTTCGCAATAGCTTCGCTAACCTTTGTGTTGTACTCGCCTCTCGTTATTGGATTTACCGGGTCGTTCAGTTGCTTGTTGAGCTGAATTTTCTTCCTGTTGAAAGCGTCCTTTGCTTTTGTTATTGCCACGTCACGTTCGTTGGTGAGATTATTCTTGATATTTTCAAGGGTTTCACGACCGATGTTTCTGGAACCCTTGTTCAACGCATAGTTTTCCATGGTTTCGTATTCGCCACCACCGTTACGGGAAGCCTTGACTCGGAGGTCGTTCATCTTTTGCTCGACCTTTGCCCTCTGCTTGGCAAGTTTTCCGGCTTCTTTCAAACTTTTTTTGCTCATCGGACCGTTGATGTTCATTATCTGGTCCCATTGGTTAGTAAGCTCAACATCTTTGTCGGTAAGCTTTTGGAAATTCTTCCATCGGCCAGCACGTCTGCCGTTTTTGGTCAAATACCTTGCAAACGGTTTTAGCAGTGGCTTTATCCAGCCGAAGCCTTCCATAAGGATTTGAACTTGCTGCTCGTCCAGGCTTTCGATGAATATTTCCCTTTCGCTATCGCTCATGTCGTTCAGCAGGGCTGCCATGCGTTCATGGTCTTCGGTGCTGACATCTATGGACGGCGTATCGGACATATCATCGTCATCGGCACCAGCGGCGCTGTCAACGGCGTGTTCAACGGCATCATCACTTGCCTCATCCACCGTGTACTTGACTGCGTCAGAGATGGCGTCAGACACGGAGTCTGCAAGTTGTTCCTCGTATTGCCCTTCGAATAGGACATCATGGAGTCGCATGACCCCTTCGAGCTGGTTCTTCGAGAGAATCTTTCTCGCAGATTGCTCAAATAGCTGCTTATTGTTCATATTTTAACTCAATGCTTAACTGCAAATAGTTTATAACCTTTTCGGGAGCCCGGTTGACATTATCTGGTGTTTTTTCTATTTTTACATGAAAAGGAAAAAAAATTATGGACGAAAAAGTTCCTAACCTATATAAGTTGAACGAAATACTGTGGAGTGCCTTCCGAGACATATATTTCGAGGATGAAGGCCACCGTTACACCGATTCCGAGGGTAACGTGTACAAGTCTGTATCTACGGTCATCGAGGAGCATCATGACGAGTTCAAGGAAAAGGAAGTCGCCCCCCACACGGCAGCGAAAATGACTAGGGAACTCAAGCGGGTCGTGACCCCGAAAGAAGTGCTAGACATGTGGCACGACAAGAACAACTACGGGAAGGATATCGGACATGCCGTCCATAACGTTATGGAAAACCTGTGGGCAAGAAAATCGTATTATCATAAGTTTAAAAAACGTTACAAATACGACGATATCCAGGCTGATTTTGACAGGCGTATACCAAAATGTAAAACTTTATTTTCAAAACTGGCTGAAAGATATGTCCCAATCAGGACGGAGCTTCCTGTTTACGACAAGAAGCACCTCATATGCGGAACGATGGATATACTCCTGTACGACAAGCAGTCTGGAAAGCTCGTAATCGGGGACTGGAAAACAAATTCGCACCTTGATTTTGAACCGAAATATTATACAACCCCGATGTATTCTCCGTTCGAAAACTTCTATGACATAAACTATCATCACTACTGCATACAGCTTAGCATGTACAAGGCGATACTTGAACTGAACACACCCCTGAAAGTCGGGGCAATGTGGATATGCCACATTCCTGCAGAGGGTGAAGCCAAGCCGTATGGAATCATAGATGTTTCAGATGTAATCAAGAGGACTATACTCGCATGACTTTCGACGAAATAGACAGGATGCTGCTAGGATGCGGATTATCGAAAAACGTTGTAAAGACTTGGAAGGACTCCAAATCCAGCGCTTTCTATATCCCGTCGGCATGTAAATACGACGACGCAGCTTTCCTGGCTAAGATGTCGCAGACTTGTGTCGCCATGCTTACGGACACGACACTCCGACTATACCCGTTCTACCCTCCAGAGGAAATCAACAAGTTGTCGTTCACCGACAGCAGTTCCTTTCTCAGCAATATCAATTTTGACAAGCTTGATGATACCCCTCAGGCAAAAATTGTAGTTGACTTCTATGAAAAATATGCAAATAACCCCATGCTGAACCGTGTAGACAACAAGGTAACCGTCAACTCGGTGTCAATCAACGACGTAAAGGCAGGGTTTAAAGTATTCGTTGTTGACATGCTTACTATGCAGCGTAAACTTAGGCAAATGAAGGCTGACAGGATACTAGCGGACTTTTAATTTTAACCATTAGCTATATGAGTAAAAACGAAACAGACAAACAATTTTCACCAATCGTAAAGGAAGAACCATGGTTTCTTCAAGAGGCACTAACCGTAGGTCTTAAACTTCTTCATAAAAAGACGGAAGACTGTGCGCCCAATGAGGTCGTGTATGTATTCATACACCGATTCGTAATAGTACGGATAAGGGTAAAGTTTGATAAGGCCAGCGGAATATTGAGCGCTGGACATGTCGAACAGATTGGCCGTTTGCATTACAAGGAAGGCGAATTTTCTTTCGATGCTCGTCCAAAGGATGGGTTGGTATTCGCCGTTCAAGATGAAAGGAAGACAATCGACAGTTTTCTATCTATTTTGAACGTGAAGTTACTCGAACCCGAGGTAAATAATGTATTTTAACTACGCTACGGCGTAACAACCCAGAGGTATTTTATGCAGAACGACCCTATTCTTGAATTTCTTAGTCAACTTCCCGGTGTAACCAAGGTAATACCTATGGATTACCCGCAATACCACCGCATGAACACTAGTTTGGCACAAAGGCGTGTACCCCCGGAAACCCCCAATGCCGCCACATCCAATCAGGAAATGGCGAATAAAATCAACGAGCTGTACAACGAACTTAACCAGAAGGAGCATGACTTGGGTGAAACCCGCAAGGCGCTCAAACGCTTGCAGGAAACCCTCCTTGATTTCCGTCGTCGTGCGGAACATGCTGAACAGGATGCCGCAACCGTCCGTAAAAGTTACAATGAGCTTTCTGCCGAGTATAACAAGCTTCTCAATAGCCACCGTGCAGTGAAGGCCGCCCTCCAAGCAGCGAAGAACCAGACAGTCTGCACTGCTTCCAATCAGTCCCCGGTCGCAAGTGCCGACTTCGCCTTCCCTGGCACCAAGGATAAAACGGTGGTTTCCACCCCAGATGTCGATGCAATCGACATCCCGCTGTCAGCAGCAGAAGATATCATCAACACATTGCTGAGGGGATAATGGATATATCCAAGTTTCGCAACGAGGAAGGGATAATCCCCACGGAGACCTACAACAGGCTCTACAACGAGTACAAGGAAAAGTGCGACAAGATTATACCCCTTGGTGAAAAGTATGTCCTGAACAAGGCTGGGACCATCGGTGATGTAACACTCGCCGAAGGCGCCACCTTCGTAATCGAGCTTGCATACACTTTTGCATACACCCCGCAAATCAACAGGATTGACCTCGTGGTTTCGTTCGAAAATGGGGAGTGCGCCGTGTTCGATGACATCGACGAACTGCTCTCCGTTCTCAAAACGCTTGATTTTTCGGTTTACAAGAAGGAGCTTATCGAAAAGCTCGACTTCCTCAGGGAAGAGACAATAAAGCTGTTCCGCATGATGCAGGCCAACGATGTCGAACTCCTTCTCGAACTGAAAGGGGTATTCCGCAAAATTTCAAAATATGCCGTGGACGCAGATTATTCAGTCAAGATAAAAGATAGGTAACGCTATGCTAGTTAACAAAATTTTGAAGCTCTGCAAGGATTGCGGGCTTGAGAATGACCCGGTGAAAGCCGCTGCCGATATGGGCACTTCCATGCCGATTAAGAACGGAAAGTGGAGCGAGAAGGTATTCTTCGACGGCGAATCCGGGTATGCCATGTGCCTTACGGAGAAACATGTGCCGCCCAAGTATTATGACCGTGGCGGAAACGAAATTCTCTACATGGACACGTTCACGTCGGACAAGGAGGGTACATTCGTCAAGAACCTGACTCTGTTCCTCCCGATGCTGAATCGAAGCGGAAAACTGGTGTTCGTGAAACGGGCCGTCGCATCTGAAATCTACCAAAAAGACTTGATTTTGAAAGGACTTGAAGAATCGTTCATTCTCGGCGAGGACTCGTACGAATCGTTCGTTCCTGAAATTCAGGTTCCCGAATGCGAGGACGCCGTTGTCGATATCATCAAGAAATACATCACCAATGTCGCCGCCGTATGCCGCACTTTGGTATAAACTGTAATTAGTTATACGAGGATTATGTATGAGTCAAATTTCCCCACAAGATGAAACAGCCTTGAAACAAATTGGTAAGGAACTTAAAGTGTTGATGGACGCTGCAACAGAGCCGAGTTCGCCAGTTGTTATCTTCTCGGCTGTCGTCAACAATTTCAGTTGGAACCCGTCATTTGACGGCGACACCGACACGGTCGTTCTTGCTTCAAACTACAACTACCTTAAAACACCTGAAGGAAAATATGTACCACGCCGTGGTAATATCACCAATGGTTGTATCCTATACAACCCGACGTACATTCACAAGCTGTATACTGAACGTGACTTTACCACGTTCTATGCCATTGTCGCCACGATAGGCCTTAGCATCAAGTGTTCATATTACGATTACCGTAACGGCGAGGGCGCTCCTCATACGATGGCTGCCAAAATCATGATGGCACATTCAGGCATCATCAATACGCTCAAAACGGGAAATGCAACGGTTGACGCTTCTCTTGCAGCATTGCAAGAGGTATACGAAAACCAACCCATAATGAATGCCGTAAAAAAGGCATGGCGCCTTCAACATACGACGAAGGTTGAAGACCCTAATACGGGTGCCGTTTCGTATAGTACCGAAGAGTTTACTGACGATGACTGGAACTTGGAAAACATCAGAAACTATGTTGCGATGCTTCAAAGTGCGATTCAACAGGCATTTCCTCCGGCTATCGCAGGGGCTACTCCACCTCAACCGGGACAGCAGGGCCAACAGGGTCAGCAAGGTCAGCAAGGCCAACAGGGTCAGCAAAAGCCAAGTCGTTTTGGAACCATTGGTGCGTCTAGTCAGCCGCAACCGGGACAGCAGCAACAACCTGGCTCTAATCAAGGCAACCAAGGTGGACAACAAAAGAGTCCTACTCAGGTAGCACAAGATGCCGAAAATGGTGCTCGAAAGGCCAACATGGGAGCACAAGCATGTGCAAAGGCATGTGGCAATTCACCCGAAGCTAAAAAGGCTGCATCTGAAATGCAAAATGCTGGTAGGAATATGGTTCAGGCCGCAAACCAATATAAAAAGGCGGCCAATGCGGGAGACCAGAAGGGAATGCAGGATGCTGCCGGAAAGATGAATGACGCAGCACAACAAATGAATCAGGCCGCACAGCATATGCAACAGGCTATGCAACAGGCAGGAAATCCGAAGTCTGCATCGAAGGCTGCACAAGATATGCAGAACGGTGCATCGCAGGTACAACAATCCGCTGATTCTGCAACAGGGAAAGACCAACAAGGTTCTCAGCAGGGTTCTCAACAGGGTTCTCAGCAGGGTTCTCAACAAGGTTCCCAGCAAGGTTCTCAGCAGGGTTCCCAGCAGGGTTCTCAGCAGGGTTCTCAACAAGGTTCTCAGCAGGGTTCCCAGCAAGGTTCTCAGCAGGGTTCTCAACAGGGTTCTCAGCAGGGTTCTCAACAGGGCTCCCAGCAAGGTTCTCAGCAGGGCTCTCAGCAGGGTTCTCAACAAGGTTCTCAGCAGGGTTCCCAGCAAGGTTCTCAGCAGGGTTCCCAGCAAGGTTCTCAACAGGGTTCTCAACAGGGCTCTCAGCATGGCCAGTCAGGTCAGCCGGGGTCTAATGGCTCTCAGCGGGGTTCCCAGCAGGGTTCCCAACAAGGTGCTTCATCAAATGGTTCCGACGTTTCAGAGCAGGCAAATTCCGCTGCCGACAATGCAAGGGAGGGTGCTGCCCAATGTGCAAATGCATGTGGAAACACTCCAGAAGCGCAAGCTGCACAGCAACTTGTTGACCAGGGAGCTGCTAATCTTGAACAGGGTGCTCAGCGCTACAAGGCCGGACTCGAAAGCGGTAATGCCGCCGAACAGCAAGCTGGTGCGCAACAGATGCAGCAGGGCGCACAGCAAATTCAAGCTGGCCAGCAGAAAATGCAACAGGCTATGCAGTCAAGCGGTGCCCAAGGTTCTTCTCAGGCTCAACAGGGAGCTCAGCAACTTGAACAGGGAGCACAAGATGCAGCTGATGCTGCTGATGGTTCAAGCAACGGAAGTCAAACTGGAGGAGACTCTGCTGGTGCAAGCGGTTCACAATCAAGTAGTATTGCTGGACAGACAATCAATCAAATGAGCGATATCAAGATTGAGCCTGGAAAGCCTATACAAGGCTTGAACCCAAACCTTGCAATGTTTGCCAACGAAAGTACGACGTTCTCTCAGGTTAAGTCTAGTGCAATGGAAACTAAAGAAGGTGAATCTAGCATGGATACAAACTTGGATACCGTCAAGGATGAAATTGACAAAACCATTGAAGCGAAAATGTCTGAGTCTGATGACGCTGATAGCCAGATGCAAGAACTCAAAAGACTTTCGAATGACCTCAGTCAGCAAGCTAATGTGGCCATAAATACAAAGGCTGACTTGACCGTTGCAACTACAATAGTTCAAGCGGCAACAAATGCTAGACACCCTTCTCGTGACGAAAGTGAGCTTACGAACTGGAATGCTCCGACCCCGTCCAACTTGATTACAGGTAGATTCAATAGGTTGTACGATGAAAAACCACGAGTTCTTTTCGCCATTGACGCATCGGGCTCTATGTGGAGTCCGCCATGCTTCCTTCTAGGTGCAGCTAACCTCCTTTCTAGCATCGCCAATGAGTTGGAGAATAGCGGTGTCTCAATGGATTATGTATTCTGGGATGACCGTTGCGATATTCCACGTCCATTCGACGTTGCTGCGGCTCAGGCACTCGCTAGTAGTGAACCGCATGTATCCGCAGTTGATGGAACAGGCTATCTGAAAACTTCTGTCGGTGGCGGTGGAACGAACATATTCTGTGTGGCAAACCGTCTTACCCCATATGAGTATCCTCCTCCAGTTGCCGGAATGAGTGACCAAGACCGTGAGTTGAAGAGCGGCCTTGATGAGAACGTAATCGCCGAGATGGAGTTGAAATTCGGATATGACTACGACTTCATCATCTTTTACAGCGACTTCGTCTTTGCGGACAGCAATAGCCCAACGGGAGATTTGGAGGAAGACCAACGCAGGTTCGACCAGATTACTGTTAGCCCAGGAAATCTGTGCTGTGTATGCTGTAGTAAGCAAGGTGAGGACAGAATCAAGAAGGCATTCAAGGAGAATGTTACTTGGATTTCATACAAGGAATGGGAAAAAGATATCAACATAGAGATGTCTCATCCACTCGTAAAATATTAAAAAATAAATCCCGCCCTCAATGAGGACGGGATTTTTGTATGCATTCAATATTATTCCACTTACGCTTCACGATTCTGTATTCGAATCTGCTTGGAGAACTGATTCCGTGTAAGTCTGATTGCAGTCTCGCATGGAGTGTTCTTCAAGTGCAACTTGTGGGACATGTCAAGCATTTCACCAAGAAGTGGAGACGGCTTTACACCAAGCTTCATGAAATCGGATGCGGTTGCCTCTGGACGCTTCATGAGTTCACGGTACTTGTTCAACCTGTCGGCAAGGACTTCATCGTACTTGGTGTAGTCTAGCTTAACGCCTCGACCGAAGTGGTCTGCCTTGGCAAGCAACAACAGGTCTTCCGCATGTTTCGTCTGGTCGAACATGTGGTTGAATGCGTAGTCCGTCGCATCGTTCCCGACATACATGTTCGGACGCATATGCAGAAGTACGAGGTTCTGAACATACGAACGAATCTCGTTGGAAAGCCTGAGACGGTCCATGAACGCATCGACAAGGGGTTTCGCCGCCTGGTCGTGACCGTATGCTACGAGCTTCTGTTTCGCTTCGTTGAAGAACGTCGTAGTTGCCTTCCCGTAGTCATGGCAAAGAGCCGCCAACATGAATGCGTAAGGATTTTCAGCACGGTCTCTCGACTTTGCTGCTTCATCAATTACGAGCATGGTGTGTTCGAATGCGTTTCCTTCTGGATGGTGAGCTGGCCATTGCGGGGTCTCGATGAGTGCGGCAAGTTCCGGGAACCAGAAATGGAGGGCGTCCATTTCAAGAAGCTTCCTGAAAAACGCCGACGGCTTGTCTGATTTCATCAGGGCCTTGTGCATTTCGGATTCCACCCGTTCACCAGACAGGTCCATAAGCTTCTCGGAGATTGAGCGGGAGAGGGCGATTGTCTCGGGTGCGATGTCAAACTCGAATCTTGCTGCGAACTGTGCGGCACGGAAAACACGGAGTGCATCCTCGACGTAAGTCTCGTCGCAAACATGACGGATAACCTTGTTTGCAAGGTCGTCACAACCGTGGTGGCAATCCACGATTTCGTCAGCTTCCACATCGTACATGAGGGAGTTGATGGTGAAGTCCCTTCGACGGCTTGCCTCGTCTACACCCATGAACGGGTCAACGGACACGGCGAAGTCGGTGTGCTTGCAGCCGATGCAGTGTTCCTTGCGGGGCATTGCGATATCGAAGTCGTAACCCTTGATACCGTACACGCCGAAAGAGGAACCCTTCTTCAATGCGGGGCTTCCGCTAATTTCGAAAAGGATTTTCTCGATTGTTGCGGCATCGAGTCCGTGAATCTCGAAGTCGATGTCCTTGTTTTCCTTACCGATGATTGCGTCACGGACAAAGCCGCCGACGATATACGCCTTTCCACCCGCAGATGAAACTGCACTGACGAGTTTCATCATGCAGGAGACGTTTCTATCATCATTGTTTTTGTCGAAGTATTTCTTTATGGATGTCATTTGTCTAATCCTGTAATTTCTGCGATTTCTGGTTCGTTTCCGTTTTGGTCGGCATTCCCCATAAGGCACTTGACGCCAAGGTCACGGAGGCGGGATTCTGCATAGGCGTTGACCTCGGTCTTGGCCTTTACCACGATGTTGCCCATTTCCTCCATGAAGCGGGTACGGAGGAAGTCCAGGTTCGCCACACTGTTTTGACGGAACCACTTCATGTCTTGGAGGAGTTCCTGCATCTTGGTCTTGGAAAGAGGCTTCCCGCTTTCGATTGCGTCGGACAGTTTCTTCTCGAACCGCTTGATGCCGTCGGAGAACTCGTCGAAGTGTTCGGTCGTCGCTTCGAGATAGCTTTGGGCTACGAGTTCCGATTCGGGTCTGGACATGCTCTTGCCGTCCACCCTGGTGATGGTGCAGGGCACGCCTTCCGACTGACCTCCGCTAGTGAGGAACTCTGCCCACTGCAACGGGGTCATTTCGACCTCGATGTACGGACGGTTGTCGGGCAATATGCTGGTGTCTGCGGCATCGCCGTGACGAATCACATGTGCCTTGTCAATTCGGATGCAGACCGGGTGGCTTGTCTTGATGGCTGAACCGAACATCGGCTGCGGGGCCCCGAAATACGGGCGGCTCCACGATATGGTTCCCATGTAGTCCTTCTGGGGCAATTCTTCGTAGTTTTTGCTCATGATTGATTCCTTATCTTGATGTGTATAATATAAATAATTAAATAATTGTTGTCAAGGCATTTTTCTATAAATATGAAAAAAGCCCCAAAATTGGGGCTTGAATTAAATTTATTTGAGGATTACACCTTTCTTTCACCGTCATCGAGGTGTAGGATACGGGCCAACGCCTGGTCGCTCAATATACTGTCCGCATCTGGGTTACCATCTAGCTTGGCTTTAATTTTACTCAACATATTGCTGATGTCGTCCTTTGTATAAACGCCATTATTCATTTTTGGCCTAGACACATTGGCACGGTCTTCAAACTTTTTTAATCTCCTTTGGTGTATTTCAGGGTAAGCTGTTGACACCGCACCTTTGGAATTTGCCATATCACGTTCCCATGAGTTTGCGCTTTCCTGTCGCCTAAAATCATTCATGTTATCAGGGCCGAGCAACTCTTCTACGCTAGTATATGATTTGTCGAGGATATCACAAGCGGTTGCCGTTTTATACCAGTCCCGCACGGCGTTGTATACGATGGATGGTACGTTTGAACCACGCACACCAGATACAGTATATCCACCATCGTCGTTAGGGGAATATGCCCTATGGCGTCTTATATAATAGCCTAGTTCAGTCTGTGACCCTGAATCTATTATAGACGAATTATCTGGAAGTCCTATACCTTCAACCTTGATGCTGAATAATAGGCTGTCAATTTTCCCAGGAGCAGCATCATTCCTTATAATTGGACTTACGGTAAGCACTGTTATTGATTTTGTGACTGTACGGCAAATTAGACGAGGGCTTGGCTGGTCAACATAGTCGTACTTCAGTTCAGATGTCTCTGTTCCGTTTTTGTTGGTGTCTTTCATTGTTGCGCCAGAATCGTCGTTGAAGAATTTGGCCAACGCTTTCAAGAACTCCTTGTAAGTATGGATGTGACCCCTTACTTCGTTCAATGTCTGCAAGTCACTGTTATCCTCATCGAAGACATTATACATATCCTTGATTCTCTTGTCAAGTTCCTCAACCAGTTCCTTCGGCGTCTTTGTTTCTGCGAAATCTGCATCGACCAGAGGACGTTCCACGCCATTTATAGTATATTCCGTCTCGCAAATCTTGGCTTTGAGCTGGTCTTTAAGTTCGCTTTCGGCGTCGATGTCGTTTTCGGAAAGGAATAGGTATGCCTTGATGGCCGCCTTCTTTTCCTGTTCGTTATTCATGTGTCTAACATCTTCGAGTGCCTCTGGGAAATACTTGTATGCAAGCTTCCAAAGCGTGCTTGACATAGGGTCGATGAGACTGTTGAGGTCAAACCGTGCTTTCTTCCACACTCGCAGTGCATCCGGGCTGGACTCTGGATTCTTCAGAGTGGCTCCATTAAGATTCCCAAGCTCGATATTTCGACGTGATGCAATCTCACTCAACCTTTCGTTCGGAGTGGTCTTGTAGTAGTTGTCGAAATATGAGCGGAATTGACTGTTGATATCTTGTTTTTCCATGCTTAAACCTGTCCTTTATCAAGTATAGTTTATAATTCGTCAGTATTTTCTGGTGGTTCCATTTCTGGTTCGTCGTTAAATATGTCGTCTGATGGAGGAGCATATTCTGTCGGGCTTTCCTTTTCTATATCATATACTTTTGACCAGAGCTTATCGTCATCTTCTCGGCGGTCTAGTATTTCTTGCTGTTTCGGATTTGCGAGGATTTCGTATCCTCCGAACAGAAGGTTCTTGTTATTTACCGCCTTGATTTTTAATATAGCTGCTTCGCTGAAATTGTACTTAGCAGCGTCACAGCAGCAAAGCCAATACGTCTCCATCTCGTTTGCCTTCTTTATTTTCTCGCCCTTTTCATAGTCATGGTCGATTTGTATCGCACGGCTCATAATACCTCTGTCCAAGTCCTGGTCGACAGCGCCGAGAATTAGACTGGATTTAGGCTGCATGTATTGGCCCCCGTTTACAAACCTGTGAACTGAATGGTTCACTTCATGGAGAATGGCGGCTGCCGAGTAAAGGTCCATATGGACTCGTACTCCGAGAAGTTTTGGCTTCCCGGTGTCAGGGTTCGTAATAGCCGGGTCCATCAGTAATTCGACTTCCATCTGATAGGTGGGGTCCTTAGGGTCCGGCGGTGGTAATTGAATGTATGAGCTTCCCTGCGTCATCTGGCCTGTTTGGATTCCGTGCTGCCCGCCAGCTCCAACAGCTACTGTCGGGTCGTTAAATGAAATCTTTGGCTTGGCGAAGACATTGCCAGTCAGAGAATTCTCGTACAAACTCTTAAGGTGGTCGCCGATGGCAATTCCAATTCTTCCCCCCTCATCCGGCGTAACTAGGGTAAGTTTGTCCATGTTTTCGGCATAAATTGTGACTTTTTTGCTCGTCTTAATCCATTTAGCAGCCATAAATAAACCGTTAGTTATGTGACTTATACAGTCACCGTGTTCAAATCTAGTTTATAACTATATGTGTGGCGGTTCGATAAACGAGTCGATATCCCGTTCATAAATGTATGAAACCCTTCCGTTAATCAGCGAGTACCTTCCTATTGCCATCTGCATGTATTTTTCCTTTTGGAGGAGCAGGTTGACAGGCCTCTCGTGAAGGAAACTGCTGATGGTGAACCTGAGCCCGTGTTGTTCGAAGTTACCTAGTTCAGTCTTTCCCGTACCCGTCCGTATGCACCTTTCCTTTATCGCCAGCTTCTGTGGTGTCCATCCAAGAGATTCGAGATAGTTCATGATGTCCATCTTTCGGACAAGAGCTATGTCGCACTGGATGATGTCATAGGGGGACTGGATGTCTGGACGGGTGGCCTGCGGTATCCACACGAAAGAAAAAAGGTCGTTGGTGTGCTTCGGGTCGATAAGCCATCCTAGGTGGTGCTGCTGGTTAATATGGTTGTCCATGAAGCCGATTTCCAGCGAGAATGTGGATAGCGGCTTGCCTATGTACTTGACTGCGGCCTTTTCGTCGCAAGTCAGGTTCATGCCGTCGATATGGACTATTATGTCGCTACCCGCCTGTTGCTGGTCGGCATCTACCACACGGCTTATGTCCTTCATGTGGGTGGTCTGCGGGTAAGCGATGTGGTCGAGATACTTGTTTACCACTTCTACTAATCTATTGTCTTCCTTCCTTGTGCTAGCTGGCATGTATGTCTCACCTCATTAGTCATGATAACGAGTCCAGTCGGAAACGGTGATGACATAGGAGCCGTGCGGGTAATCCCCGGCGCTTTCCCTCGACGTTACGCACTCGGACGGGAAATGTGACTTCACTACATTGAGTACGGCGTCTATCACGGTGTCCCTCGGAGCGGTGCGGCGTCCCGGTGCAGGGTTGATAACAAGCTTGAACGAGTTCCCGCTTTCGGGAAAGTCGATGAAACCGTCGTATCCGTAGTGGCCTGTATTCTCGTTAAGGTCGTCAATAAACTTTGAAATGATTTCGTCACGCTTCATTGTAATACCTCTCGGGTTGTTTTACTGAAAAATAAATAACGGAAGCGAGGTTGTCAAGTATAAAAAATACTGAACGAAGCCTTGCCAAATCCCATAAATAGTTTTATATTTCTAATATGAGTAACAAGATAAATACATTCGAACAGCTCGACAAGGCCCTTTCTGATAACGGCGTTGTCTCTATCAAGAAAGGTCAATCCGATGATGAAGACCGTTGCTGCACTGACGTAACGTACGAATACCATTTGGCAACTGACGGGAGGCAGAAAGTTCCCTTAATCACGGTGGAATACTGCGTCTCTGCCAAAGGCGATATCTTCATGATATTGAATGCCGACCTGTTTTACGTGACGCTTGACGAAGATGGTTCCATCATTGGCAGGGATGATGATGGAATGTGCTTATTGGATGTCATCAACAAGGCCTGTCATCTTCCACGTTGCATGTCGAAGACTTTCAATGCCGACTACCAGAATGACGAGGTAGAGGCGACACTTGCAGAAATTATCGAAAAAACACTAAAGAGGTAAAAATGTCATATTCTAACCTTGATATCTTCATGAAAGAATACGAGTCCATCGAGGCGAAGAGAACTCTCTTGCCGGGACTTCCAGTGTGCATCCGTCTTGACGGGCGTGCTTTCCACAATGTTACCAAGAACTGCTTGCGTCCGTTCGATGAGGAGCTGCGTGAAGTGATGTGCCGAGTTACTACGGCGCTCATGCAGGAATGCAATGCCGTAATCGGGTACACCCAGTCTGACGAAATCACCCTCGTGCTGAAACCGATGGCCCACATCGGCGATTACTACTTCGGTGGCCGCATCCAGAAGATTTGCAGCATGCTCTCCGCTGTCGCTAGCGTTGAGTTCAACCGCCTCGTACATGAAGTTGAGTTCACCAAGCTTGAAAGCCGCATTGGAAACCGCAAGGCTTACTTCGATTGCCGTGCATGGAACGTCCCGCACATGGACTTTGCCGCCCTCGTTCTCAGTTGGCGTCAGGCTGATTCCATCAAGAATGCCATCAGCATGATTGCCCAGACTTTGTACCCCCACAAGGAACTTCTCAACAAGAACAGCGACGAAAAGATTGAGATGATTAAGAATAAAGGATACGCCATGAAGTGGGATGCTAAGGCCTGGTCTGGCGACATGTTCTTCGACAAGGAAGCGATGAACATGCAGGGAACCTTCATCGTCCGTAAGCTCATCATCCGTAAACTCACCACGGAAGAGCTTGAAAACCTTCCGCCGAATCACAACGCAAGGAAGAATCCCGACCTGTTGGTATCCCGCCACACATTTATCCGTTTTGCTGGTGTAATCCTCCGCAATATCAAGAACCAGGCTGGGTATCTGTTCAACGGCGAAGTCCCGCAGTTCCGTGAAGATTCTCGTCCCGCAGAATGTGAAGCTGCCGAACGTCTCCTGGAGATTGTAGAGAAAATCAAGAATGCAACTCCTGAACAAAGATTTGCAATCGAATCTAAACTTAGGGAGGCCAAAATTTGGGAAAAGCTCGATTTGAGCAAATACTACAACCTTTTCGTTACGAAAGAACAGGAGAATGCATAATGGGAACCGCATACGATTCCGCCCCGGAAACCAACAAGCATCGTGACTTCGTTCGCATGCTGATGTATAACATTGCCAAGGACATCATGGAAAGGGCTGACCATCATGATGACTCCAAGTTGCTTCCTCCCGAGAAGGAACTCTTTGACGAGTACACACAGAAGCTCAAAGGTTGTACCTATGGCTCACCCGAGTACAACGAGTTCCTGAAAGGTCTGAAAGAAGCCCTTAACCATCATTATGCAGAAAACAGGCATCACCCCGAACATTTCGCCAACGGAGTGGACGGGATGAACCTTGTCGATATGATTGAGTTGATTTGCGACTGGTTCGCAGCAACGATGCGACATGATGATGGCAACATCGACAAGTCTCTTGAAATCAACAAGGGCCGTTTCCACATGGATGAACAGATGGTTGGACTCCTCAAGAATACTGTCGATACATATTTCCGCCAGTTCAAACACGAGGATTACGCTGAACGGAAAGCCCACGGCTTTAGCCGTGGGATGATGAAAATGGTTGAAAACTTGTAAAAGTTTTTGTATATTGTTATAAACTTCTATATGATAAGAGTTCTTGGCAGTCCTCTTATCAAGGTTAGAATTTAAAATGTCCTCGGAACGCTGACTGCCAATTTTAAGTGTTTCGGGGACATTTGCTTATCTATGGTTGAATTGAAGACATACAAGTACAAGCTATATAATCGGGATGCCTTGAAGTATCTTGATGGTATTATTGTAGTTGCTGGACGGATATACAACCATTGTATAGCTCTGCACCGTCGGTACTATGGCATCTATCATAAGATGTTGAACAAGTATCAGTTACAAAAGCATTTAACCAAGTTGAAACGACAGTATACAGAGTGGAATGAGGTTCCTTCGCAAGCCATCCAAGACATCACCGACAGAATAGACCGAGCATATCGGTTGTTCTTCTCGAACTTGAAGGCTGGCAAGAAGACCAATCCGCCACATTTCCAGAAATCTGCAAAGTACCGTTCATTCACGACAAAGCAATGTGGATATAAGTTTCATGACAGCAATAGAGTTAGGATAGGCAAAAAAGACTTTCCCTACTGGAACAGTAGGGATTTCGACGGCAAGATTAAAACTCTAACCGTCAAGCGCAAGAGTAATGGCTTCTACATTTATGTAGTCGTAGAGCAAGAATTTACACAGACAGAGTGGACTAAATCGGGTGAAATCGTTGGTTTCGACTTCAGTCTGCACGACTTCTTGGTTTCCTCTAACGGTGATGATTGCAGTATGCCGAAGCTACTGCGTAAGAACCTCAATTCTTTAAGGAACCTATCGGAAAAGTATAGGAAGTCCAAAGGTAAGCGAGGTTCGCTGCGTACATTGCAGAAGCTACACGAGAAGGTGGCTAATCAGCGGTCGGACATGCACTGGAAGTTGGCTCGGCGGTTCTGCCGTGACTACGATGTGATGGTGTTTGAAGCGCTGGACTTGGCTAATATGTCAAGGAAGTACAAGAAGTCGATGTATGACTTCGGCTTAAATGCTTTCTTGAATATTCTCGAATATGTAGCTCATAAGACTGGAAAGACCGTCATGTACGCAGACAAGTGGTATCCATCTAGTCAGTTGTGCTCTGAATGTGGTTATCAGAACCACGAACTAAAGGATGTGTCCATTCGTCATTGGATATGTCCTAAATGCGGTGTGGAGCACGATAGAGATAGGAACGCTGCTCGCAACTTATGTAAGGTAGGGACATCTACCTTTGGGACATGTTGTTCATCCTTGGCAGCTCCCAGAATCCATCAACTTTAGTCGTGGGAGTATGTCAATAGGTGTTCACGTCGTACTTTGCACAGGTGCCTAACATTGAGTACCCCGTGTCTATCGCCAGGATTAACCCCGAGTGGTACGACCGGGCGTGTTACCCTAAGTTTGCGCCTTCAAAGGGACTACTTTACGATTTCAAATACGGACAGCACAAGGGTGATACCGAGTTTTACACATCCGTGTTTGAAACCTACCTTGAAAGCCTAGATTTCAACCAGGTGATGCGTGAACTTTCTGAGATATACGGCCCAGATGTTCTCGACCGTCTCACACTTGTTTGCTACGAGAAGCCATCGGATTTTTGTCATAGGCATCTTGTCGCAAACTGGCTGAGGAGGCATGGGGCCGAAATTTCCGAACGGAAGTTTAACGAACGTCCGAGCCTGATTGACAGCGTTCTGGACTTTATGTAGAGGATATAAAGAAACCCACGGTTTAAACCGTGGGTTTTAAATTTAGATTATTCCTTTATTGAGGTTGTCCATGTCACGAATCATCTGAGCGGCTGCACTATGTTTGTAAGACCATTCCCTTTCCTTCTTAGTCATCCCGCGTTTAGGAAGGTAACACATGGTGTCTTCGTCTAATCCTAATGCGTCGGCAGCATCGCTGTATTGGTGTTTGTATGCGTGGCGAGATAGGAATATTCTCCAATTCGTAGGGTCAGGCAGTTTTGTCATATTTGTGACATGCCCGTTAATCTTGACTACTGTACTGGTTACATCCTTCTCCTTTTTCTTGTCGATATAAGTTTTTACTCTCTTCTGGGATACTGTGTATTCATAATGCCCGCTCATGTTGCCTCCTTGGCCCCAGTAGTCGATTGACTTCAAGTCCCCGTTTGGATGATAAGTGAACCCGAAAAACTCGTACCAGTCACCGTCGTATGCTTCACCAAGACGGTTCCAGACGTACTTAGGACGGTCACTATCGCCATCATACTCTATTATGAACAGCCTATTTCCGTTTATTCCTTTCTTGACTCGACATCCTCCATTTAAAGAATACATGTATGTGTCGGAATAACGGTCTGGCTGCCGTTTAGTATCATGCCATTGCCATTCGTTGACTTTTCTGTGGTAGGCGCTCGTACATCGTCCAAGTGAATCCTTTTCGATGAACAGGTCGCTATATACACTTCCTAGAATGCCACGCATACCATCACCGTAGTATTCACCGTGATGGTTATGCGAGAAATCAGGAGGGTTTAGTTCAGGACAGCGGATTTCTTTGCTCATGGCAGGACCTCACCGCTTTGCTTGTTTTACACGATTCAGCAGGCCGGAAAGACCGCCAGAAACAGGGATTCCCGTCTCGCCCTGGCCGATGTAGACATAGCTCATTCTGCCGCAGAAATCCTTGCGAATCAATGCGATGGCATGGATTCCCTGCGGGTTGCAATAGAACACTCTTGCATACTGGACGGAACCGTTCATTACCATCGTGTTCGCAAACCTGATTGCATCGCATGCACTGTGGAATAACAGCGCCTTGTATCCTTCCATTACATACTGCGTTTTTCTTTCTGTCGTTTCCTTCCCGACAAAGCCATTCTTTGTGTTGATGTAGTAGCTACGCAGCTTGTCCAAATCTGTATTGTTGCCCCGGTTCATGCTTAGCCCTCGTAATTGATGCAGAGATATTCTTGCAGGTCCTTGAATGACCAGTGCAACACGGTTTCCTTTTCCTTGGAGTTGTTGTCGTGTTCCACTACCTGGTAGCTATCATTGCTGTACGGGAATACGTCAATCCACAAATCATTGTATAGGATTACCTTAATGAAGGCGCCGTCCTTCGAATTAGAGTGGTATTCGAAGGTCATATCGGTAGGGTAAAGGTAATCGAATAACTTTTTAAGTGTGCATTCATCTTCCATGGGTTACCTCTTTATGTTAAGAATTCATTTCTTCGACGAACTTGTCGAAATGCGATTTGTCGCTGATATGGTAGTCGAAACTGCTTAGCCCGCCATGTCCGTTGACAATGGTGATAGGGACGGTGCTTTTCTTACGGTAAGACTCACTGACATTTGGCGAGCTGTCGAGTAAACGGAAAATGACGACAGATGACTTCCGCACGAATATGGGACCATCGGAGGTTTGAAGGCATGCGAATGCCGGAGATGGTTTAGGCGGCTGAGGTTCCTGTTTCTGTTCTTCGGGAGCGGCCTTTGCTGGCGTTTCCTGTGCATTGTTGTCGGCGTCTTCACTATCTGGACGGCACCAGCTTACTTTGTTCTCCATGTTGCTCCTCCTACTTTTCGCAACGGGTGGGCTGTCCGTTTTTGTCAAGATAGACGCTCATCCCGCTCGTGCGGTAGTTGTGGTATCTGAAATATACAATGCCCGTTGAGTGGTCGCATATCAATGTGGCATCGTTGAATTCCCTTATTTCCTCGAATGGCCAGTGCATTGCTTTGTTCATGGCCTTGCGCTTTGCAATTATCCTTTGTTCCTCTTCTGAGTCGTGGCATGCCGTCATGATGCTTACGACGAAGAGCATGGTTAAAACCAATATCTTTTTCATTTTTTCGAAATCTGTCATGGCATAATGCTCCTTTCAAAGGGGAATATAGTAAATCCATTGCCTGCTGTCAAGTCGATTCCAATAAAACCCTGAATAAATACCTTGACAGGTCGGTTCATATTAGTTATATTGTTGATACAAACCATTATAGGAAAATCCCATGAAGAAGAAAATCATCCAAGGTCTCATCTACATTCTTGTAGTCATCGCAGTCGGCATCTTCGAACGCAAGTGCAAGGAACGCTCAAAGGCAGAGAAGTAACAATGTCCGACAAGAACAAAATCACGTTCCATACCGAGAAGGCGCCGCACGATAAGCTGACAACCCTTGACATCGTTGTTTCCGCCCTGTCCATCGCCGTCACGTTCGTGTTTCTTACCGCAGCTTTTGGCGCCATTGTCCAACCGTTGTGTGTTATACTCGGATTCGAATTTAGCTGGATTATACCAGCAATCATCGCAGTCGTAATCATCATAGTGTTGTGTACCCGATAGGAGGATGTCATGAGCCAGAGCATCGAAGAACAGTTGGAAATCATGAAGGCGTATGCCGACGGAAAACCAGTATACATGAGGCATAGCGGAGGAGGTAACCCCATCGGAACACAGGTCGAACCTACTGGCCACCAATTCAACTTTGACGGTTCTGAATATTCGCTAACCCCCATGGACTGGTGTACGGGAAAGGATGCGGACGCTGCCTATTCCACTCTACTTCGTTACGGAACTGGAAATGATGATGTACCGCAGATATATACGATTACCCGTTCGGCACCGCACCCGTATAAAGAAGGCGAGAGGCTGACCTATGATATGTCCGCCATAGACGTTGTCGATGTATATCCCATATTCATAGCTGGAGCAGAATGGGTGCTCAAAAACATGAATAACGGTATTGACATCCAAGAATCGCTTAAAAAGTTCCGCAAGACACGAAATGAAATGCAAGTGAATGAGTATAATGCGTGTGACCGTGCATTGCACGCATGGAGATAACCGAATGAACGAAGACAACTACTACGACTTTCTAACTAAAATGACTTTCAAGGCGCCCCACGAGGTCACCCAAGCAATATACGAACACTGGATGAACACCCCGAAGGACAACATCCTTGTCAACCTGTCTGCCTCGGTAGATTCACTTCATAAAGCGAACATCGAGACATCTAAAAAGATTTGGAAACTTTTCCTTTCCCTGTAACCGAGGTACAAACAATGATAAGAAACATTATTTCCAACCAGGATGTCGACGACATCGTTTCCCACACCGTTGGCATCATCGACTCATTCCTCCATAAATACGGAGCCCCTCATATCGAGCCTGTATTCGTTGGGGAACACGTCAGAAAGTTATCGGGTTCGGAACCCCTGCGGTATCAAGACGAGCTTATATACGAGATTGTGTATAAGGACGGCGTAAAGCTGAACGACATTGCGACTATCCAGAAGGTGTCCATCATCATTGAAGGAACTAGCGACAATGAGCCTACCCGCTACATCAAGGCCGAGGTCGTGAGGAAGCCGACGTGCAAGGATAAATACCTCGGCACCTGGAAACTCAGCAACATGGCTGAGTTTAGAACGATGCTCAGGGAAATGATGGACAATTCCGTATTAGAACCATCGCCTTCCCTTTCTCATCTTCAGTTCTTCCGTAATATCGACTAGCCTATGACCGACACAGAAATACCAAAAATATGCCGTGACTGCAAGCATTGCCGACGTTACCAGCATATATCCGACTGGATGCCGCAATGGTTGCCATGGAAATACAAATGCGAAAAGGCTGACCCCTCTCCTAAGGAGTGGTCATACGAAAAGAATGACTATGTCTGCAACGAAAAGGAGACAAAATGAGCAATCAATTACAGGGAATAGCGAAAATTTTATCTGAACTGTACGACAAACTCAATTCGGTTACAGAACGGTTGAATAAAGTCGAATCCGATATAAAGGAATACATGACTAAAAATGGCATTACAATGCAATCACTGTTTGAGATGCGGGACAAACCGTTTGAATTGTGCCAACTTATGGAGACGCAGATGATGCTCATGAATCTGCGTAGCAGTATTGAAAAGGAAATTGGAATTATCGAGAGTTGATAAAATCTTTCTCTAAAAAAGGATTACCCCCTTGACAACGCACATTTTATTAAGTATATTTTGGACATGCGTATATTTTCAAAATTCAGAGACTATTATGACAGTGCGTTGAGCGTGTTCAACGACCCGACCATCGTGTATGAAAGGCATACACGCATGGAAACTGTAACCACCAGCAAGGAATTGCCTACCCACATCTGCTTTGGCAAGAACGATGGGTTTGCCGTATTTAACGATACTGAAACCCTGTTCCACATCGGCTTTTGCGGAAAGTGGTTCCATTGCTGCGGCCATCAAGACAGGAAGTCGTTCAAGACCACATATATTTATGTAGAACAGGCGGAAATCCCGCATCTGCTCCCTTGGTACAGTCAGGGCAACGCTGTACTCGACATGAATGCCGACCCGTTCTGGAACCGGGACATCTTCGTCAAGTTCAACTCCCCGATTCTCGCCGTCGGATATTCCCCGAAGAAGTCCACCCCGACCAGTGACAAATATGTCTACAACGTGATTGTGAACCCCCAGCTCACTTGCGTCGACATGACTGAGCTCGTGCCAAACAGCTATCCAGAGGAGGACGTCAGGTTCGTAACCAAGCTCGACCCGTTCACGGCGATGCAGGAACTTGAAATGTTCATTGGCAACGTACTCACGAACAACACGTCGCCCACGATGCCTGTCGGCACTGACGACCAGATTAGGGACTCCAAGGGTTTCGACAAGTGGAGTTTCCGAAAGATGAAGGAAAAGAAATGAAACTTATCGTAGCTGCGACAATGGCGGTTTTGTTTATGGCTTGTTCCGTAACCGAGAGCAAGCCAGTCAAAGAACTTGACATTTTCCATCCGCAGCGAACTGTTGCGGACACCACTAAAATCATGGAGGAACTATGAGCTGGTTTTCCAGAAAGCGTAAGAGACACTACATCGCCGTCATCACGAAGTATGACGAGAAAGAGCCGTTGAAGAACACGATAGCCTTGTGCGTCGAGCTTGAAAACATCGTAGCGGCGAAGTATCTCATCCTGAACCAAATACGGACGAATGTCATTATTGACAATGCACCGTCTCCTGATGAAGACCCTACTGGAAAGGGACGGGACGAATGTATAAAGATGCTTTGCTTTGAATCGAACGGTGAAATCCTTCACGGAGAAAATGCGTTGGAGGCAATCGGGGAAGCGCTCATCCCGTCTTCGACATTCACGTCAACCAAGGAACGTGACGACTACTACGAGAACTACACTTCCCATCAAACCAGTTTCTGTACGATTGACGGCAACCTGAAGAGAACCGTATACGGTGTGTTCCTCAGGGCGAGAACCGAGGGCGAGCACTAGCTATGGGAAAGCTGTATCTGGTAGAGCATACCACGTCCGATTTCAACCGTTTCTGCATCGTCAGGGCGGCAAACCCGTCGGAAGCCAAGAGGATTGCCAAGAAGCAGAACTACGACCCTCTATGGCGCCCAGGGTTCGAGAAATTCAAGCTGAAGGAGTTTAAGGCGACTCCGATTGAAAAGCTCGATATGATGGAATCGGGCTGTTCCTTATGTTTCGGATAATTTTCTTACATTTTCTTTGTAAACCTCTTGACAACTCTGTATTATCTATGTATATTATTTTCAAAATAACAATCAATATGGAGACACAACATCATGGACAAGGAACTAATTGAGGCTATCGAGAAGCAGAACAAGCTTGCTGCAGAAGTCATGGAACAGGCTGCCACGCTCCGTCTGACCGTAGCAGACCTCGAAACCAGAAACCAGCAGATGGGCCAGGAAGTCGAATCCCTCCGCAAGGCCCATTACACCAACGCCAAGCTGATGCAGGAGCGCCTGCTCTCACAGTGGCGCCTCCGTTACCAGTACGCCCGTGCGATGCATCTCCTGTTCGAGTCCAAGTGCCGTGATGGAAAGGAAAAGATGTACACATTCGACGGGTGCGGCCCGTACAAGTCCGTATCCGACACGCCGAGGGAACTGCTTTCTGTCGGCTCATGGGTCCTGATTTGGTACGAGGTAGAAAAGCGTGTCAAGAAACGCTATGAAATGTTCGCCGAGAGCATCAAGCGTATGCGTGAAAAGGAAAAGACTTCTAGCGAAGGGAGGTAACATGAAGAAAGCAACAAAAAAGCCAACATTCGTTGTCATCTACAATGAATTTGGGCATGGCATCCAATTCCGAAACATATTTGAGTTCGGGCAGTTCGCTGCCCTGATGACTCATCTCAAAAAGTTCAATAAGAGGCTCCGTGCCACCTACGGAAAGGACGATGCCCGATACCAGAAACTCATCGACCGTACAATATGGGACGAAAAGAAGCGTAAGCGGAAGTATACCCCAGAAGACCTTCTCGAAATAGAACTTCGTCACAAATGTATGTACCACTTCTGGTCGAAATGCGAATACGAAGTCATCGTTACAGGCTGGCCCGATACGAAGACCGAAAAGAAAATCGACATCTATCAGCAGCTTGATGCCAACTGGGATATCTTTAAAAATACTGTATTCGAGGCAATCTAATGAACAACCAACATGAACTCCTGACATATACCCGTCCGTCAAACATGGAAGTAGCCCAGCGTTTGAACAAAATTTTCATCAACTCCTGTTACGACAGGATTGCGACCAGTTCCAACTTCAAGCTTTATGAAGCAGGAAAATAACTATGTTCGGACCCTTTGGAAGAAAAGCAAGGAAAGAAGCTAGCGAACGCCTTGGTTTCGAGGTTACGCTGTGGATGGAAATACGGAGTCAAGCAGAAGTGTTTGCCCAGTGGGTATATAACACCCTTTTCCCCACAAAGCAAACTCTCATCTCCATGTACTACAACATGATTAACCATTTCGCTTCTCCCGAAAAGGCTTACAAGTACATGAATGACAGCGGCATCGTCAAGGTAAAGCGTGGATGGAAGAAGATTACCGTATGGGCTAAGCGTCCCGGCATCTTCATCGGCCCTGAGGGCAAGCAAGTCCACTATCTCGAAGACAAGCTCTGCAAGAAGATAGTCGTGAAGGAACACAGGAACCTGAATGCGGTCGAAAAGGCATACGAACACATGGCGTTCGTCTGTGCCTATCACGACGAATACTAACGGGGGTTAAAATGAATTTCATATCTCTCACATATAGCCTGAATACAGAACACACTACATACGACTGGGTTGAATTTCTCCACGCATTCAAGGCCCTTGGCGACTGGCACCATCCGATTGAACCCATGTGGCTCCTATGCACGGAGCTTACTGCAGACGAGGTTTACCAGAAGATAACCAAGGTCGCCGATAAATGTTTCGAAATTTATCACATAACTGAATTTAATCCACGAAATATGCACGGCTGCCTGCTGAGCAAGACATGGGCGTGGATAAAGGAAAAGGTGGATAAAGTCTATGGCCCGTCCTAACCATATTTGCATCGTAGGCTCAACTTACCTCGTGTTTACCGAGGCTGGACTGAACGCAGCCTTGTATGAAGTATGCAAGGACGGCGGCACTACCCGAAAGCAGTGCCGAAACATGTTGCGATACCGGGACGGAAAATACCCGTCTCTAATCCAGTTCGTCGACGAGTCGTTCGAGTTGATGAAGGTCTTTATGTACCGCCGTGACCTTACCAAGGACGAGGCGGATGTTTTATACAATTCAATAGGTGAAAAAACATGAAACTAATTTCTTTGGACAGTATATTGTACAAATTTGGCAAGGTTCCGTCGAAGGATAACTTCGGATTCATTCCCGACAAGCCGAGAAAGAAGGCGTTGAAGCTTCGTGCGCAACTGGAAGACATCAAGTTCGACTTAACCCCGTACAAGCATGGATATCTCCGTTTCGGAGAACTGTTCGAGCTTACGTGCCGTAACTATACTGCTGACCAGCTTACAAAGCCCGAGGACCCGCTGTACGCCTGCTATGTACAGGTGAGATTGAAGCCAGAGGAAGGATGCACACATCATCTGGTGGAAATGTGTCGTAGAATCTTGTCCGTAGGCGACAAGAAATCGAAAGGGATGGAGTGCTGGTTCCCCTCATGGCAACTTGCATGCACCGACATTTACGAATCCATGGTGGATTCTCTCAACAAGTTCCTCAAACATTTAATTGCTCTCTACGATAGATTATTCGAAGTCAAGGGATTGCCCGATAATATAGGTCTCTCCTCTGAGTACTGCAAGGATACTAATAGGCACGAGTTCCGTCTTGAAATCAAGCCGAAGGATGTCAAGCCGATTCTCGAATTTTACGCTTCCGACGGTTGGTGCGCAACTACATTGAAGGAATACAGAGAATACCTCATCGAGTGCCTTGCCAAGGTTGCTAGCAAGAATATCACTCCGTTTGAACCCGTTGCTTTCGCCATGCCCATATTTGTCCGCAATGCCGTCCTGAATAACAAGAAAGCGAAAGAGAAGCTGGAAAACGATTGCAAGGATGTCATCAAGGATATCACGGCAAAGGCCAATGAAATCATGAAAAGCAACGCCGATAACAAGAAGGACAAGAAATGAGCTTTCACCCGAATGTTCGTGTTGAGTTCCCTCTCCGTCTTGAAATGGAGGGGAATCCATACAAGTGGATTCCTTTCCGTGATTCCGACGGTATCTACAAGCTCCCGTGCCACAGTGACGGATACGATGCGAACTATCTTGTTACCGACGGGCATTGGCACTACGAGATATACTCCATGGGTGGGAACCGACACATGGGCGACATCGCCCATCTGCCGTATTCGTACTGGTTCTCAAAGCCGTTAAGCCGGGATAGCCGCATGACCAACCACGAGCGCCCTCTCGTGATGGAACCCGGCGTCGAGTATCTCGTATGTATGAATTGGAGCACACTTACATTCATTAGTATCGAAACCCTGATGAAAGACGCCCTCCCGATTTCATACTGGTTCGACGACAAAGACCTTTTTCATATTTAGGGGTGACCCATGACAGAAGAAAAATTTTTACAAATGGCCAAAACATACGGCGTCCGTGTAGGAGCCGAAAAGACACATCCTGATTTCCCTGAAAGGGATTTTAAGGAACTCGTGCTTGCAGACACCCACATTGGCGTCATCAACTACCAGACGCATTTTGGCGACCCGGCTAAGTCTGGCCGCTATGTCGTCATCCACCCCGACCCGTACAGGATTCGCAGTGTTGATGACGAATGCAAGGTCGATGACATCACAGAGGAAAAGTTCGTCGCCATGCTTCGCCGTCATGACATGTTCAGCTCTGAAAAGATTCTCAACATGATGGACAGGGTGGCTGGTTATCTCGATGATGTAATGGCGATGAAACGCAAACTGGATTAAGTTGAGGTAAGACATGTACAATTATTTCAAAGGCGGAGAGCAGTACCGCTATGCCGACCATCCAATCATCGTTACAATCCCCGAGGGAAGCCCGCATTATAGGGAGCACTGTACCGACCACCACTACATTTCCAAGACGAAAATCGAGCTGTCCAAAAGGTTCTATGAACTTTTCGGCATCCATATCGACTGGACGACATTCCGTCCGCAATATAAGGGTGAAGACCATGGATTGTACTCCTCATCCGTACGCTTTTGGCTCCCTAACGAGGATATAACGCAGACTCCCTACAACACGCTTGGATTCTCCCGTCCGTTCCGAAGATACCTGGCAAAAACCAAGAAGGTTGAACTGATGCGAGAGAATACGATGTTCTACGATATTTTCATCAACGGGGACTTGTAATGCCGAAAATCGAAATGATTTTCGGTTTTTTCGTATCTATGTCTTGCAAAACCCGATTAAATATACTATATTCTATCGAGGAATCGTTTTTAACCTAGGAGAAATTCTATGAACGTAACACTAATTTTAGCTTGGGTTCTCTTTGCAGTTTGGATTGCCCTTCAGGTATATATCAGAGTGCAACCTAAAACTCATATAGTGGCTGATTTCAGCAAGCTGCTATGTTGTCAGCAGTACGAACAGGCCGTCTGCTTGCTTAAAAACAGCAACAAGAAGCATCTTGCCCGTGAACTGAAAGGCATTATGAAAGATGCCAAGAAAAAGGACCTCAAAGGCTATTGTAATCCGGCGTGCAGTCAGAAGTGCCGCTACCGTTTCGCATACGAGCTGTATCTCATGTTTGTCGGGGAATTGAAAGTCGATACAAAATATCTTGACCAATGTGAGCTCGATGAAGGAAGAAGCGACTATATCGAAAGACTTAAAGCTATCGTAGGGTAATGTATGGCGAATTACAAAGAACTAACGAGCAAAGAGGAAATTGAAGATGTCTTCGGGGAGCGTGGACACATCACGTTTCGCTGCGGGAATTGTCATTGTGCGTTTGTCCAATCGGTCAACGATATCCGTTTCTACGAATCAGTAGAGGGTCATGGCCCGTGGGACAAGCACGACTATTATGTCGAGACTACATGCCCGACATGCAAGAAGAAAATAACTGTGGTCGCTGACGAAGAACTCGCCATAAATCCAAGGAACTACTGGTCAGACCGACGCAAGGAGCGTAGATAATGCAAGCATTCATTCTATCAGACATTCACCCCGATGTATGGTTCTCCGTAGCGAACAAGCCGTCCATGCTGCGTGATGACGACCCGAAGGAAGAAGTCGTAGTCAAGACGATGGAGCATCTGTGGGATAAGTTTGAGTATCCTGTAATCGATGCAATCATCGTTGCCGGAGACATCGCAAACGACTACCTCACCTACACCCGTGCAGTAAAGTGGCTGTCCAGCAAGTACAAGGAAGTCTACCTCTGCCTAGGAAACCACGACATCCTCGTCCGTGGCGCTACACCGTCCAAGTCGAACCTTCCGTTCAAGACATCCGAAGAAAAGATTGCCGCAATACAGAAGTTCTGTGGCGCTCTCGGGAATGTGCATCTGCTCGAAGGCAGGAACGTGGACAACATCTATGGCTGCATGGGCATGTGCGACTTCCAGGTTGAAGCGGCATCGTTCGGACACAACAAGAAGCTTCTCTGGAAGCGTGAATGGTTTGACGGAAACTACTGGCGATACTTCAAGCAAGACCCAGATGCCATCTGGGCCCACTACGACAAGATGATGGCCGAGCTTGTCGAGAAGCAGCCAGCAGTCATGATGACCCACTTCGCCCCATACGAAGTAGGCGTGAACTTCGAGTATCGCAATAGCCCGCTGAACACATTCTTCTACTTCAACGGGAAGAAGTATTTCGACATGCTCGACCATGACGCAGTCTGGATTTGCGGCCATGTCCACGACAAGAAGATTTGTGAATACGAAAACGCAAAGGGAAAGATTATCAAGATTCTGTGCAACCCGAACGGGTATCCAGGGGAACACAGAGACTTTGCCGACACAATGACCATCGTCGGAGATAAATTGAAACGTGGCAGCCGTAGTGTTTCCAACGAAGACTTCATCATTACAATCTAAGGAAAATCGAAATGATTTACACACTGGAAGTTACAAAAGTACTCTTCTCACTCATTATTATCGTCTATGTAGGTTCGTTAATAAGTTCCTTTATATTCAATAAGGACTATTTATCCAAGGTATCTAAGGTCTGTACCTATATCATTGCCGTGTCAACAATAGCCCTGTTCATTGAAGTAGGCACAAGATACCATTACATGGGATACAAACTGGTCAAGGCTGAGCGTCATGTGTGTCAGCCTCCTACATTCGTAATCGACTCCACAAGATTTAATGGAGACTTCAGTTACGAGAGCGACAAGTTCTCTATTAAGAGAACAGGCACCAATACAGTAATAATCGCAAGATAATGTTAGCATAAAAGGAAGGTTAAAATGACCGATATCGAACTCGCATGGCATCGTGGACTGAGAATAGGCGCCATCGTCAAGCACTTCAAGCGTGAGACGCTTACCGAAGAAGAACTCAAAAAGAACCCGAACATGTACCTGTACGGGATTGTCGGGATTGCCGAGCATACGGAAACCAAGGAACTCCTTATGGTGTACAATGCACTGTACGGCAAGCCTACTTTATGTGCCCGTCCTCTATCGATGTTCCTGAGCGAGGTTGACCACAAGAAGTACCCGAACATCAAGCAGAAGTACCGTTTTGTGCCCCGTGATTTCGTCGAGGCATCATACCCATGTGAAAAATGCCAATGCCACTGCGAGTACGGATGCAGGGAAAAGGTTGAATGGGCGAAGGCTAACGGAACCTTGCCAAAAACATACAGAGGATAACTATGCTAAATAACATAAAATGCACACCTTTCTGCTACACGAAAGAACTTATCGATGCACTCATTGATGTCAACCAGACTGCAAAGAAAAAGGTTCAGTCCGATGAAGCCAAGATGTATCGCAATCTCAAGTATTCAATCGATGCCTTGGAAGAGAAATTTCCTGGCAATGAAGAATCATTCGCTAATGCAAAGAAGCATATTGACGAGAAATGCGAAGAGTTCAGTAAGGACGAAACCGACGCTGCTAATAACTACGACAGCAAGGTTCAACATGTCTGCGACGTTCTGTATAAAATGCTGCGTGGCAAATTTGTCGTAGGAGACAACAAGTTTGTTCGTGGATTAGTATTAGTGAACGATGTCAAACTTGGCGGGTTCTATAACACTGCTGTAATGGCGTCAGGCGATTACATAGATTTGAATCTAGTTTCAGACGAGAAGCCCAAAACCTATGGCTTTGGCGTATGGCCTAATGAAAGCAGTGGAATTTCTACCGTAGCTAATCTTGTCGAACAGCAGGTTACCTCTGGCAAAATCCCTATGTCAGCTGATGGTACTCAGATTCAAATGCTTTATATTGTCGAACCTGACGATGCTCTTGAATGGTTGAAAGAGCGCACGACGCTTATCGACAACAACCGCAATGGGCTAGTGAATCTGTTTAATACAGCAAAACGGGTATTCGGTGACAAAGCCAAGGTTGAAAATGATACAGTTTGAAACAATCAATATCCTTTGGAAGACCTTCGCCGAGGAACTTCCTAAACGGAATGCGTGGATTTGGGTCACAGGCCCAAAGGATGGTTTCCTTGATGCGTCCAAGACTACGCTCATGGCGAACTACAACAATAAGGAAGAGACGATTCCTGACGGATATAATTTCCACTACGAGCGCCAAATCCGCTACCTCAAAAGCAGCATGAATTGGAAATGGTGCTACGTCAGCGATATCAAATCAAATCTGATTAAGGGATAACTATGCGTTTCATCGTTGACATGATTTCGTTGTTTGTATCGTCGGCATTCATCGTGGTGTCCATTGCGTTCATAATAATGCCGGGATATGCCCGTGGACCCGCAATGGTTATCCTTGTCGGTACACTAATCGAGTTTGTCAGGGCGGCCTGCGATTTCGCCCGCCACTTTAGGAAGAAAGAATAAAATGAACTATGATGATTTAACACAAGAAGAAATACTGTGCTGGTATGACGGCCCGTTGATTGAAACCCTCAGGGACAAGGACGGCAATGCCTATATCGCCTACAACGACATCCCTGATAATGAGATTCTTGCCCAAGTCAGCAATGAACTGCTGATTAAGATGATTATGAACCAGATATCAATTTCAGAATGTTTCAGGGCTGGCTCGAAGAAATGGAAATGGGACACCGAAAAGCGAGACTATGTCGAAATCCCGGAGTTCAATCCAGATGACTTGCTTGACGATAAGGTCCATTTCGAAGATGTCTGTTATTTTGAATACGACAAAAATTATCTTACCACACTAGAAAACAAGGTATAATATGGCAAAGACAGCAGCAAAAGAATCCTTAAAGGAAACCTACAACGAAGTCCTCATCCAGATTTACTACAAACTGGATATCAAGGGCGGCATCAACCGTGAATGGATTGACCTTGCAGAAGAAAAGAAGATTCTACCCGAGTTCCTCGCATGGTACTCGCCCACATGGTTCGCAAAGCGTTTCCCGCACAATGCAGACGACCTTCCGAAGGGCGTTACACCAGCACAGCATTTCGTCACATTCGACCCGAAGAAGGGTCTCCTCCTCTGTGTAGGATATTACTTCGACGAAAACCTTCTTGTATACGACAGGGAATTTAAGTCCCTCCTGGAAGAAATCGTCGACGATGCCCGAGGGCAGTTCGCCGACGGTTGGGGAGAAGGTTTCGAACAGCGTGACTTCAAGATTGGCTGCAAGAATTATTCCCCAGACCCGACCAGCAATGTGGTCTACATCGTCTCACCTATCGAAGGTGACGAGGCAATGATGATTCGCTGGAACTCCATTGCCGAAATCGAACATGTGAAGTGGATGCGTGCCTACAACAACGACATCTGGAACATCCTCTACAATCCCGAGAAGCACAAGGAAAAGAAGGAAGCCGCCAGTATCCGTTCATGGGGAGATGAGCTCGAAATGTATGAGTTCGTAGAAAAGAACAAGGGCAAATTCTTCTACGCATACTAATGAGGTTCCAGATGACTTTGGCAGGCTGCTTGTTCGTCGCCGATATCTTCGTATTTTTCTTCTCCCTCGTCGTCGCCTCCGCTATGGACTATGTATTGCCGAGGATGAAGGAAACCCCGGCGTTGTATAGTGAATGCAAATTCATACGACTCACCATGCGAATAACCCTGGCAATCAGCATCCTCGGCTTTATCGCAACAACCCTATTCATGTACCTAAAGGATGGAGTATAACCTATGCCAAGATATAATTTCTTCGACATTTCCGAACTGGGGAAAGTAACCCAAAACACTCAGTACGCCGTGTACAACCGTACCCGACAGGAACTGGTTCACCGCAGAGGTGTTTGCTATGCGGGTTTGCCGCAGTTCTGGTACAATACCTATAACCAGGCGGAAGAGCTCCTGAACGAAGCCCTCAAATACTTTCCCGATAATGAAATTTTGACCATCATCAAAAAGGATTCAGTATTCACGTTCACCGATTGCCTTCCCGAGGATAAACATGAAGGGCAACAGGAAAATTGTACAGAAAAATCCGATAACACTTGACAATATCGGTTTAATTAGTTATATTATTCCTGTAATCATAAAAGGAAATAATATATGATATCGAACCCCAATTCCACCAAGAACGAAACTAAACCAGTTTACCGTCCCCGTGACTACGAGAAGGAAAACGACCTCGGCGTGTATGTCCACTGTGTAGAACGCCTTGGACAGATTGCCGCAATCATGAATGTCTACCCGAAGGAAATGACGCTCGAACAGGTGTACGAGTCCGTCCAGTACCAACTTGAAAAATACAGAAAGCTCGTCATCGGACGATAAAGGAGAAATCTATGAGCATTGAAGACATTTTATTCCTCGGTTTCGTTGTCGCATTCTTCGTGGTGCTGTTCTCCATCGTCATCTACAAGCTGATGACGGTAGGCAAAGTCCAGATAATGAAGGTCGACGGTTCCTATGCTGTCAGACAGTATGCGGGTACTAACTCGTTCGATTACATCCATTTCGATGAACTGCTCGACTATAAATGGAGATGGATTTACGGATTACAGTGCTTGAAGTCGTGCGATTTTCCAATGACGATGCCGTATGAAGATGCCGAGCGTGTTGCCAATCTAGCCCATGCCGAGTACCTCGAATATCGAGAAAGCAAAAGACGAGAGAAGCAAAAGGCCAAGGAAAGACGGATAGAAAAGAAGAAGAACAAACCTGTCCTTGTCAAGACAATCCCGAACAAGGCGGACTGAGCAGGGAGAGAAACAAGATGGCTAATATAGACGCTAGACAATTTTTGAAAGAAGCCCGTGAACTCTATGACGCTGACAAAGAGCGATTCAGGGGCGTTAAACATGTGAGCGAGGTAGTCAGGGGATGGGGTGCCAAGGATTTATCGCTTGACACATTCAAGCGCACGCTGTGCCACTATACAGACAACTCAGGCCATGTCACCAATTACCTGTGTGCCATCCTGAATTGCAAGCCTATATCGGAACTGATTGTAGATTCCGATGCACTGGAAGGACCATGGATTGAAGAACAAAGGGCTATCGTGAAACGGGCCGATGCCGAATGCGACTCGTGGTTTGGACGCATGGACCTTTATGAAATTTATACGCTCGAACTTGTGCTCAAACATTTCGACGAAATCGTCAAGAGGTTTAAACAACGGTTTGCCGAAGAGGATGTCATCGCTGAGCTTAACGATGCGCTGCGTAAATATCCGAAGGCCAACTGTGACGGTGACATGGGCGCCAAGGTCAACGAGAGCATCTCCCTGTACAATGAAATCTCTTGTACCGAGTCCGATATCGAAAAATACAAGAAGATGATTGAAATCGGCAACAAGCTCGTTACCGCCAATGATGAGCTAATGCAGATGCTGACCAACAATATGAACGCCCGTTCAAAGCGAATTAAACAGCTCACCAATGACCACGGTAACGCCGAAGCCAACATACGCAACTCCCTGGTCGATGCCATGAAAGGCAAGTTCATCTACTGGGACGAAGGAGATACACAACACTCAAGGTACATGCGTCTCGTTGACGTGAACATGGGTGGTTGGAGCGACAAGGCCATCTACCTTAAAGGACCGTTAATCTATTTCGACTGGGGTGTTAAACCCAAGTTCTCAGCCGATGGTTCCGTGTATTTGTCGTACATGAGCGACCTCAGCGAAAAAGTCGATTGCCTGCATGTCGTCGAAATAGAAGACATGCTGAAAGAGGTGGAGAAGCATACCCCCTTCATGCTCGACTTCATCAAGAAACTTACAGAAAAGATGGTGTAACCTATGAACCAAACATCCGATAAATGTTCGTACAGCGAACGTCTACAAGAATTACACAATCAGTATGAGTTAGCCCAGAAATCCACAAAACAGGCAGAACAGAAACTGAATGAGGCGAAGGATAACGAAAGCAATGCCCTTGCCAACATGACCAATTTCATAAAAAAGTCGTTCGTCAAGCAGCTCAAGGAATTCTTCGACGGAGCCCCCGTCGCAATCCAGGTTTTCAACCACGCTAAGGACTATGTGCTTCCGCCCGAGGATGAACCCGACAGGTACGGAGTTCGTATCCTCCCCACAGTCCTGCAAGAGGATGACGTGTACGTTTCCGGGGAATATGCAAGCGTAAATCCAATAGAGATGGACTTCATCGACATATATCACGGACAACATCCGTGGATTGAATCTTACGATGCATATTACCCCAGTTATACCAACATCATCTTCCTCCCGAAGGATAGCAAGTGGATTAAATCACGTTATATCCCCGTGAAAAAGTTCTCTGTAATAAAGGACCTCATGGAAAGGAACAACAAACTTTACATGGAACGCCTGGAAGAGAAAATCAGCGAACTGAAATCGATTTGCCCGAACTACAAAGCGTATTCAGCATCATGCGAGGATGACGCCTACATCTTCCTCGTAGGACAAGACGTTATGCATATACGGTACTCGGCAGACTCGTTTCCACAGGTTCTAAAAGGAAACGATGACGACCCGTTATGGTATAGAATGCTAAATAAGAAATATGAACGGAAAGAGATTTCAACCGACGATGTATTCAAAAGGCTAGACAGCATCGTAAGTGGAAATCGAAAGTATTACAAGGACACCGTGGCGAAAGCGAAAAAATGGTTCGCCGACTGCGTTAAGCTGGCCGAAGAACACAAGACAGAACAACGGGGATAACCTATGAAAAGAACAATCCTGTACAACGACAAAGATATCGAACTTGTCGAAGAAGACGGCGAGTATGTACTTGTCAAGCACAACCCGAAGGTCAAAGTCATAACCCGCACAACGAAATCCGATGCGAAAGTCCTGCAGTCGAAGAATACGGTAAAGTCGTACCTGGCAGACTGCCACATGGTCTACAAGGTGTTCGATTGCCCTTCAATCAACGGCAAACTGCTTATATTCACCACCGATGGCGACCCGTTAAGGCATTGCTACGGCGGGCATGAACTGACTGGACGGTATCTCGACGAATTCATGGACATCGCCGCAAAGGAGTTCAACGCCAAAATCTATCTCTATGGCGAAATGCGTGAGGCTCACGAAAGTGGCTTTATCCTGATGTCAACGAACAAGCATTTCCCCGACATGGTGGAAGACGATTTCTGTTCGAGAATGGATGTCGAGACTGACGACCCGAAAGTCAAGTTCCACTACTACAGCTTTACAGAAGAGCAGGAACCCAATGGCGAAATCGACATGGCGATTTGCCGGAAATACAAGATTAACCGGGACAAGATGCTCGGCCTCTATGTCAGGAACTACAATGTGATGGGCGACTGGGCCTTCATCGAGATGCCAAACTGGAAGATAATCCGATAAATCATTTCTACACATTTTTACCAATTAAATATGTATTGGTGATTTCTTGCTTCATCGCCATGCACTGTTCCTGTGTTTCAAAGAACTGCAACCTCATGTCTTTGGGGCTGGTGTAAACCATACCTTCCCGATAGGTAACGCACTGGGCGTTGCCGTGGGGGCAAGCATTCGCAACGGAATTGTCGCTTACGGTGTATCTCACCGCATTGTCATTAGTCGGGACTACTAGATTCAGTAGCCACAAGCCATAGAACTGCAAGTTCCTGGCTGCATTGTAATCTCTATCGTGGTGATGCCCGCATACAGGACATACCCATTCCCTGTCATCCAGGGTCAAATCCTTGTTGTAGTATTGCCCACAGTGGGAGCAATAACGGCTGCTCGCATAGAACTGCGGGGCGAAGAACAGCAGTATGCCTAACCAAACACACTTGTATTCCAGGAATTGTCTCATCCTACCGAAGTTGGCATCCAATATGGCGGAGGCCAGCTTGTGGTTCTTGGACATGTTCTTCGGTTTCAAGTCCTCGATGATGATAGCCTTCGGCTTCGTATGCTTCGTAATGTCAGCGGTAAACTGATGTGCCGCATTGACTCGGATATTGGTTATCCTGCGGTGGATTCTAGCCAATAGCTTACGGCACTTCTCACGGTTCTTGGAGTGTTTCTTCTTGCGGGAGAGTGCCCGTTGAGCACGACGGAGCCTAGCCTTTGCGTGTCGGTAGGCTTTCGGGTTGGCATAGACGATTCCGTCGCTCGTGATAGCAAGGTCCTTCACTCCGAAATCGACACCCACGATGTCCTGTTCATCGAACGAGGATATGGATTCGTGGACTGGAACGATGTCAGCTACATAGGCAAAGGAGACATACCACTTACCTGCGGCATCGACCGATACTGTTGCCATAGCAAGCGGTATCTTTTCGCTGTCCTTCGGTATCTTGATGTAGTCCTTCTCACGGAGCTTGATTCTACCGAGCGTAGGTATCTGAACGAAATCACGACCGATGAACACACCACCGGAGCAGCGGAACGAGTTGTCCTGGTTATATCGGTGGAAGCGTGGGTGTTTGGCTAGACCCTTGAAGAACCGTTTCCATGCGGAACCGAGGTCGATGAGTGCTTCCTGACCACAGAACTTGGAGACTTCCGTCATCCACTTGTTGTCGGGGAGCTTCTTGAAGACGCACCATTCCTTGTGCCAGTCCCTCGGAGTTCCGAGGGTACACTTGACCTTCTCGCCTTCCGGCGTGTTGGCCTTGGCTTCCTCGTAAGCCTTGTTCTGCTCGGCCAGTTTCCAGTTATAGGCACGGCGGGAAACGGCACACATACGGTACATCGTCCGCACCTGTGCCTTGCTCGGCTTCAAGCATATTTTCCTACCGCACTGCTGGTCCATATCCTACTCGCTTACGGTTAAACGGTATTCAGCCTTCCCGCTATCATAGATTTCATAAAATTTAGTTGCATCTACATTTACTGGAATGCTTTCAAGTAATTCATGAGTAGCACATAAGTCAGTAAACCAAGGATTGGGGCCGCTCTTTTCTACCTTAATGAAACCAGCAGATATTAGCATTTGTTCAACCCAATTACCATATATACATTCTACTGTAGCGGTAAAGCTAGATACATCTTGCTGCACCGTTTGAATATATTTAATTGTATTAGTTAAGCCACCTAGTATATTCAAATTTAATTTTGTGGCATATCTGGATATATGCCACTCCCCACCACTTATCCGTTTTAAGCAGCAAACGCCAATAAGTTCATTAGCGTAAAATATACCTATGGCAAGGTCAAACTCTGTTGCTCCCTTGATATGATTAGCTACCAAGAACTCATTAACCAGCATATCATCACTCATGCACTGGTAAGTGCAATCCACCGATTGAACGGTGCTTAACTTGCCTAAAGCAGCATCAATAATGTGAAGGACACAATCTCTATGTAGCATCCAATCCGTTTCTAATATATGAATTAAATTTACGCCATTTTCTTCGGCAAGGGCAGACTTTTCGTAATGATATGTTTTGGTATCTTTATATTTGGAGCTATGATACACAATCCCGTCATACTCAATGCCAACTTTAGAACTAGGGTCATATAAGTCAATTTCTTTCCCATTTAGCCAGTTAGGATGATAGTTACGCTTAGTAAATTCTGGATACAAGCTAAATAAATCATCCTCAACACTTCGCAACTTATTATTACCCACTGGTGCTGACCCACACCATGGACACGGGCTTTGGCCACTAGATACACGAGGCTTAAGAATGTTGGCTATGCCGCCTGGGCTTTTGGTCGGTATAAAATCTTTACCACACCGAATACAATTCCATACATACTGGGATTTTCTGACTATACCCAAGGTATCCTTGTATTTTAACGCAATGCCAGCTTTGTTATTGCCTAACGGAGCATCTTGAACCGTTGCAAATAGCAATTCTTGGTTCTCGATAATCTTTTTCTGCTTTAGCGCATCCCGCTTACGCTTGTGAGAACGCCGGGCCAATTCATTGAAATGCTCTGGGTTAGCTTTTCGTGCATTGCGCTGCCGTTCATTTGCGATTGGCTGATGTGCTTTCCGGTATTCTTTTATATGCTCACTGTTATTATTGGCCCATTGTGCTTGAGTAGTTTTCTTAGTCGTTTCTTTACACTGAGGGCATCTATAGCATAACCGAGAGGCTGTCACAAAGCTGTTTCCGCAGGATGAGCATACTAAGTTGTATAATCCATCATTTGTTTTCTCTCCACCTCGCTTAGACAGCATTCTATTACTTTGGGCGGCACGCTTACATGTGTCATCGCAATACACTTTATGATTAAATGCAGTAAGAATACGAGCCCCACAATGAAGACAATTTCTATCATAAATAACACCACGGCGCACAGACACACGATATGCGCTGCGTAATTCCTGGTGATAATCGTAACAGAAACCGGGGCATAGGCCAGACTGGTTATTAAACGGAAGAACTTCCCCGCACATTCTGCAATGCTTGATGTTATCTTCAGGATTGGTAAGTTTCCCATATCTACGCTGAAATTTACTGCGGCAATTTCTCCCGCAGAAATTCGCATTAGACACCATATTACTGATGTCTGTATTGCAAAACTTACATGTCCTAACGATATTTAGTTTCATATTAAGATGCTGTAGATGATGTTTTGGCTTCTTTCCGTTTCTTGCGGTTCTCCTTGCCGCGTCTGCTGTATAGTTTCGCCGAGAATACGGCAAGGAGCGACAGCATGTCCTTCACCAGGTCGGCCTCGAACGATTCGCTCAACACCGATTCGGTATATTCCACATCGACCCCGTGGGACCGGAAGTATTCGACCAACAGATTGTAGTTGAACCTAGTCAGTCGGTCGTAGTGCTCGATAACCACCTTGTCGAACTTGTGCTCGGCGGCAAGACGCATCATTCGGAGCAGCTTCTTGCGATTGTCGTTCAGTCCGCTTCCAACTTCCTCGAAGATTTCCACCACGGAATACTTCTTGTTGACACAGTATTCCATCAAGCGGAGCTTCTGTCGGTCAAGGTCGCCGTGGGACTTCTGGTCGGATGTAGATACTCGGCAGTAAATAACCACACGGGTCCCGCACTTGGTTTCAACCTCCGGTTCATCCACCTTCTCACCCAGATAGCGGCGAAGGTCGTCTTCGTCCCAGCGTCTGTTCCCGCTCTTGCCGGAGCGGTAGACCTTGAACTTGCCTTCTTCCGTCCATCTGCGGAGAGTGTTCGGGCAGCAGCCGAGAATATCGCAGGCAGCCTTAGTTCTTACTTTCTTCCCCATCTTCCACCTCGATACCCATGTATTCGGCTGCGTTGTCGAGATACTTCTGGAACTCTTCCAGTGTCGGAAGAGGGTCGATGTCCAACATCATCGGCTGGATGGTGCCGTCTTCCAGCTCGAACTCGTCTTTAGTCAGTCGCACTACTTTCATACGCTTCATTGTGGTTGTCCTTGATAAAGTTTATAGCGTGATGACTAAAATATAGTTAATTTTTGGTAGAAAAGGTTAGAAATTATGAAAAATTTTGTTTACAGTTGACTTCCCAGGAAGCGCCTACTCGAAATCGTAAAAATCCGTTAACATTTCACTTTTTTACCGTCTGTCCCACCGCAGACGGTTTTATTTTACTATATTCTTCAATGAAGAAAGGAACAAATATGAAAGATAAAAAGAAACTCGAAATGGAAGACTTCAACCGAATCTGTTTGGATTGCGGCCTTGTCCCCAACGAAGCCAAGAACAAGGAATATAACAACGAGGCGAGCTACTTCAACCTCGTACATCCCCTGTCCGAACAGCCAATCGAAGTCGCCTACTATGAAGACTTCATCGATGACGACTACAGTACCATCCATGTAGGCGCCCACATTCGCAGCATCCTTGGATACCACTTCTGCATCATAGACACGACAAGGCTCGGCATCGACGAAGAATACATCCGCCAGTCCATCGACAAGCTCAAACATTTCCTCGACGAAGAACTCGAAGCCAGAAAGAAGACCAAGGTTCCCCTCAAAGAGTTCATCGACTTCATTGCCCCCCAGCGAGAACTGGTCAGGAACGGCCTGGTCGAACTCTCCGTCCCATTCAGCGAGTTCATATCCAAGCTCGGCAAAAACCCCGTTCTCAAAATTGACGTAACAAAGGAGTAAACCCCATGACTGAACTGTTCGGATGGAACGACGCTTCCAACACTGAAATACCCCTGAATAAGGAAATTTTCGCCCTGCTCCAAGACCAGGCTGACCCCGAAAAACTTAGACCCGCTGTCATCGTCGCAAAGATGATGCCAGCACGGCAACTTACATGGGCAGAGCAAATGGAAGGCGATGTCCTCTGCTACGATATCCCCGTAGCCCACTTCCATTGTTGCAACGGGGCCCAAATCAAGTACTGGAAAGCCGTTGACATCCCCCAGAAGTTAGACTCAGTAGTTTGCGGCGTGGTTGAAGCACCCAAGGACTGCTTCGATGCAGAACTCGCTATTCCACCAAAACCTAAGCCAAAGCGACCTTCACCAGAAGGCTACTGGAAATTCATCCCCCACTGCTTCGCACCAGACGAATACTATGCCCAGTGGAAATGCGAGTGCGGTACGGTCAACTCGTTCAGAAAGACCGTTCCAGACCTCTGCAACTTCCCTGCGTTCTCCGTCTATTGCTCCCACTGCAACAGGAAACTCAATGTCACCTTCGATTTATCCAAGATGAACCACTTGACAGACGGAAAATAATTATCTATATTGTTCATGCAAACAGATACAAACCACACATACAAAAAGGACATCACAATGAACAATTCTGCCAAAAAACAGGCTATCCTCGACGCCGACAACGCCAAAGGCGACGTAATCGACCTCCTTGCCCCGCTGGTCTGCGACAAGTCCCGATTTACCGTCGAAGACAAGTCCGTGCGACTGAACGTAGCAAACCCGATTACCGTCGAAGGCTCGGTATCGACCGATTTCGATGACCTGCGAATAGATTTCTGCATGTCGTACAACGAAGCCCGTGACAACTTCTACGGGACCATTCTCGTAATGCATCACGCTATCCACCACGATGACTACGGAGAACTCGGGACGGAACCGACTTGGGAACCCCTTGAATACTTCTCCAACGAAGAAGTAATCTGGGGCCCGGTAGATACCATGAAGGGAATCGCCAACCATATCCTCTACGCCCTCGACATGGTAAAGGTCTATAAGCAGACCGCAGAGCAGCTTGCCGACCTCAGGAAAACCTACGACATCGCCAAAGACTACTAAAAAGGAGTGAACCCCATGGAAGGATACATCACCACAGCCCGTGTCGGTGACACCATCAGCATCCTGGCGACAGCCTCGGGTGACCCATCCTGCAAGGGCAAGGAAGGAACCATCACCAAGCTCGACTCCGACGGAACCATCCACGGAACATGGGGCGACATCGCCCTCCTCCATGGCCGTGACTCCTACGCCATCGTCAAGAGAGCCCCGCTCACCGACAAGGAACTGCAGACACTCGACCCCATCGACCGAATGTGCATCGGAGTCCCGAACGACATATTCTATGCCGACAGGTGCGACACCCCGACGCAATCTTCCAACTTCACCCGAATGGTTGAAGAACTCGACAAGGTAAAGACCAATGGTAGACGTGATAGTTGACGGCGAAATCGCATACTGCCTCCCGGACTGCACCTGCTGCCGTGCATGCCACAAGCTCATCGACGACGTGAAGGAATGCCCCGAAGCAGACGATATCTGGAACAGGTACAAGTGCAACCCGGACTGCGAATACTACGAGGAAATCTGGGACGAAGAAGAACTCAAAAAGGAACTTGCCCTCGACGAGGACAAAACACTGTTGGAACCCTTGGAGGAAACCGATGATTAAACCAATAGAAATCAAACTCTACACCATCATAGGCGCCCTGGCAATACTATCCTTCTGCGGAATGATGATTGTGTTCGGCTCCCAACACCTCTATTACACATGGGGACCAAACAAGGGCCTTATCGACCCTATCCATGCGGGAGGCATCATCTGCTTCTCAATCATTGCTGTCCTCACCATTGTATACACCTTCTTCCGACTCACCGAAAAGGACAAGAAGGAAGAAACCAAACCCGATGTCGCCAACCCGTTCGACGAGGATATCTTCTGATGGACACCCCTACGCTCGTAAGCATCACAGCAGCAAACTCGCCCGTATCCAACTCGGGGTTCACCCCGGATGTCGCAATATCGTTCGCACTGATATTCTTCGTGGCGTTCCCCGTTGCCCTATACGGATTCTGTAAACTAATCAACTTTATCGAAAAGAAACGAGGCTAACAATGAAAATTTCAAAGTCCGAAATCAAGAAGTTCAGAAAACTCTGCTATGAAGCAATACAGGAAGCCCTGGCTATCCCGACCCCTTGGATGGAAAAAGCGTTCCCTGGATGGAAAAATGGCTAATCTCTAACCATAAACAAACGAGGTACAAAATGAAAGTCAAAGAACTCATAGAAAAACTCCAGAAGCTCAACCCCGAACTCGAACTCGTCGGTTACGAATCCGACATGGAACGCTCGGGTGTCCAACCAGTCAACGTATATCCCGTTGTCCAGAAGTTCAAGACCGAAACCCGCCATACATGGGACCGTTTCGACGGTACGGACTATGACTACACGAGATACGTCGAAGACCCGAACGGCCCTATCGAAGCAGTCCGTCTCTGGTAAACCCAAATGCAGCCAAATCCCCTCTACCAAAAGGTCACCAAGACCCTAAAACTAGACAAGGACACCTGCTCCTGGGCAAAGGACTTCTTCGCCGCTTCCCACAGGAGCAAGGCAGGCCTCCTCGACGACGCCATCGAAAGCTACTCCGACGGTGTTCCCCGCCATGTTTTCAACAAGCACCTCGAAGACGATGCCGACAAGATAGCCAGCTTCACTACCATGCGTGAACTGCTCCTCTATGTCTCCGGCGTGGCCGACTCCGAAGGCTTCTTCTAACCCCCAAACTGAATCAGGTTAACCATGGAACAATTCACTTACGTCAAAACCGAGTTCCCTAACGGATGGAAGGAAACCCCGTTCGAACTCCTCTTCAAACGCCTCGAAGAAAACGGGTTCAAAACCACCAATCAAGGGGAATTGTCGGCAGACGACCTGGTGATGGACGCCAGACCGCACTCCGATTTGTATAAAATCGAAAAGGACGGCAGCGCATTCTCATTCGTCCTCCATGCCACAAGAAACCGCCGCAACGGGAACGAAATCCTCGATTCAATCGGCGGGTTCAAAACCATCCCCCACAAAGGGTCTAAGCAAATTGAGTTTGAAATCCCTCCAGACAGAGACGTGGATGGCAAATGCGCCGCCGTCGAATATTGGGTGAGAGACCTCGTTAACCTCTTCTATGGTAGACCCGTCGAAAAACGCAACTTCGACTACCAATACTGGGACAGAATCCGAAGGGAAGAACACTTCAAGGCTAAACAGGCATCCGACGCCAGATGGAACGACTACCTCAAACACCCCGACAAGTACTTCGGACCTCCCCCACGCATGGTCGAACCCGAGCTCTACCCCAATAACACGGTGGCCGTCATCCCCACAACCAAACCCCTAGGCCTCGCCTTCGCACTCAAATACCTCGATACAGAACCCCTGAAATTCAGTAAAGGCAAGAAATGAACAAGGACGAAATATTCCAGTACCTCCTCTCCCACGGCTTCACCCGGAAAGACAACGAATTCCGAAAGGATATCCTCGTAGCCAGACATAACGAGGAACGGAACAGACTCGAAGTCCTCTATGACATCGGAGAAAAACTCCCCGTCTACTGGTACTACGATATCCTCAAAGACTTCAACCCCCACGCAATCGACTCCTACTTCAATAACCTCTATGACGCCATCAAGACATTTGACGAACAATGATATCGACCCCCTGCTCCAAGAAAGCAGAAACGCATTCATCCATGAACAGGAATCCAAACTGAGCGAACAACTCAGGGTCTCAGCCGTTACCCAGACATTCACAGTCCAGATGACAGAAGCCTGCGAAAAGTTCTCCCACCTCATGAATGAAATACTCCAATACGAGAGCTTCTTCCGAATACGGTTCAGCTTCTTCCCAAAAAGTATCGTACTGGAAGTAAAACACTACTGGGGAGAATCAGCATGGTCCTTCCACCCCCTCAGATACGGAGTCAATGATTTTTACCATTTCGCATCCTGCATTATACAGAAGGATGATAACGGTGTTTTCAAACCCTATATGGAAATACTCAGTAACGGCTACGTCGTATCGGGCAAGGGTAAAGTCTGCAACGACGGCTTCAAATACCTCAAATACTTCACAAAGAAGTACACCCACAAGTGGATGGAAAAGGCACTCAGGAAAGAACTGAAACGCTGCATCGCAAACAAAAGGCTCGAATCCGATGCTCGTGTCGATGCAGTTTCCTAACCGTGTCTGAAACCACAAAATTTCAGGTTTCCTCTCATAAGTTCGGTAAAGCATGCGCTCGGCACGGTAAAGGCGTGTGTAAATGTAAATCGCTGCCCCTATAGTAGTAACCTCTATACCCCCCAAAAATTTTTTGTACCAAGCATATATGCCCCTTTGAATCCTAAAGGGGTATACCCCCTATACCCCAAAGGTTTCTCAAAGTGGGTATATATTGGGGGGTCATTTCAAAAATCCTAAAATCTGCCCCCAACTTCAGATTTTGATTTTTGTTGATATCCTGTTGATATCTTGTTGATAACTTGGTGACATCATGTGTGTTTCAAGTTGAAACATTGTTGACATCGTGTTTGCAAGCCCGTGTGTGCAAGCTGTGTTCAGAACCTGGGTTGCAACCTCCTGTTCAGAACTCCTGTTTGAAACCCCTGTTTGCAACCCTGTATTTTTAAAAAACAAAAAGTACCTGGCTTATCAAATATCAAATTAGCCTAGGCTAATACCCTATACGGGTCACCCCCTAGATTACCCCGTCACGCCCCAACATGGGTTATCACCCCCTACGGTGGGACTCGATAGCACCCTATATTAAGGGTTGTCCCGAGGCAATGAAGCCAAGGGAAAAGTATCGGAGTTAAGTTATGACGATGAAAGTTACAGCCTCCAAGCTCAAAGAGCTTGTCAATGGTCGTCGCCTCGTAATGGGTGACGGCAAAGTTATCAACACGTTGAAGTCTATTGCCGTTGAAGGAGCCCCAGGAATGGGCAAAACGGCGGTGATTGGTTCTATCGCTAAGGATTGGGGACTCCCATTTACAACTGTTGCCATCAACCAATGGGCAACAGAAGCCGATATCGTTGGCTTCAAATACGAGGGCGGAATGGTTGACGGGGAATTCAACCTTGAAACCGCTGATGCTATGCCCCCTTGGCTCCCCGTCTATCGCAAGGGTGCCAATGGTGCCAAGGTTGAAACCTCCGACAAGACGAAAGGTCTGCCCATTTGGCTTGATGACAACGGGCAAGCGGAGGCTCACCCTGCCGTTATCTTGTTGGACGAATTTTCAGCCGCTCGTCCTGCCGTTCAAATGGCTTTTCTTACTGTGGCGTTGACGAAAATTGTTAAGAATTTCAGGTTAAACCCTGATACAACATTTTTCGTTGCTTTCAACGGGTGCAAAAGACAGGGTTTTCGTGGAATGACAAATGAAATTTCACAAGCCCTCGTGGGTCCGAACGGGCGTTTTGATTGTGTTGAACTTGTTTACGAGTCCAATGCGGTTTTAACTGCAGTTTTGGAAAATCCTAATATTTCCGATTTTTGGAAAAGGTTTTCTGAAAAGTATTTGGACGAATTGCATATCTGTGACGATGAAATCAAAACAGATTATAACTCTTGTGGTCGCACCTACGAGAGTTTGATGTTGGAACTTTCAATTTGCGGATATGACTCTTCAAATTTCAACGATGACGCTAAATTTAGGGTTGAATTGAATTTTGAGGGTTCGCCCTGCTTGGCAAAAGATTTCATCACGAAAGTCAAGACATTTAATCAACCTACGGGTGCGGATTATTTGTCCGGCAAAGAAAAGATTGACTCTTTTTCCAAAGCAATCGTTGCGGTTCACGCAATCGGTAATTACTTGGGTTTTCGCAAAAGGGCAAAACAAGAAATCATTTCCACCGCTGAAAATAAGTTCTTGAAAGAACTGATGGATACAAAATATCCGACAGGAATGAAGAACGCAAGCGGAAAAATGATTATGGGTTCCAAGAAAGAACTCTATATGACCTTGAAAGCAAGCTTGTTAAGACAAAATCTTCAATCCAACGCAAATTTCAGATGGGTTGCGAATACGATTGAAGACTTTGACAAAAAGCCTGAAAGTGAAGACGAAATTGAATTCTAAAAAGGGGAGCGAAAGCTCCCTTTTCTTTTCTCTTTTAACTTAACCACTCAAACAAGAAGGAATAAAACAATGGCTAAAAACACAATTAAAATCCCGCAAACTTGGAAAATTTCCGCCTCTAAATTGGGCTTGAAAATTTACCGCAAAAAGTAAGGGAAAAATCACTCCGAAAGGGGAGCCGAAAGGCTCCCTTTTTTATTTGCCGCCACAGAGTTTTAACTTAGGTTATCACCCCTTTTCTGGCGAAAGCTTCGGAATAATCCAGAAGTTTCTGGCGAATAATCCATAAGTTTCTGTTTATCTTTTGTAAACTAGAATTTACACAAAAGCCTTATTCGGTTCCTTTTAATTATGTATATTTATATGGTGCTTAATGTTGAGCATTTAAATAGGAGTCTATAAATATGGCTAAAAACACAAATAAAATCCCTCAAACTTGGAAGATTTCTGCAAGTAAATTAGGCTTGAAGATTTACCGCAAAAAGTAGGTTTTTAAAATGAGCTTGACAAAATTTGATACTATGGGCTTAAAAGTGGGCGATAAAATCCGTATCATTGAAATGATAGGTGAGCCACAATATAACGGAAAAGAGGGAACAATAGAACAAATTGACGATATAGGGCAAATACACGGGTCTTGGGGCGGTCTAGCACTCCAAGCCGATAGAGATAAGTGGGAACGGATTTAAACCTAGTTCACCCTAGTTCAGAACAAGCACCCAACGAGGTGCTTTTTTTCTGATTAAGTCAGGGTTCCAACATAGGTTATCACCCTTCTGCCGCTGCAGGGCAGTCCCATTCAGAAGAGTGGCAGTTGGGTTTGCGGCAATTCCTGTTGGGTATCCTACGAGTTCGATTTACATCCCGTGTTTCAACATGGGTTATCACCCTTATCCTGTCTTTCGAAAGGGGGGTCGAACCCACTCACGAGTGCCACGACCAAGCCCAGGGGAAGTTCGCTTTACAGCCCGTGTTTCAACATAGGTTATCACCCTTAACCGTGGCTGCCCAGGATAGAGTCGTGGGGTCACGAGTGGCAGGCACTACCCCCACCTAGGAGTCCGATACCCTGACGCCATTACCCCTGAGTTCAACATAGGTTATCACCCTCGACTGGAAGCGGCGTCAGGATAGCTTCGTGGGCAGGATACCCCTGGGTTGAACTAGGGTTGCTTTCCCCGAGTCCCAACATGGGTTATCACCCTCTGCCGCTGGAGCCGGGGCGGAAAATACCACCCTATATTAAGGGGTGCAACGAGGCGATGTTGCCTCGGACAATTCAACGGAGTTGAACTATGATTATGAACACGGGCGTTACGGTCGATGTTGAAAGCGACCTTTACAAGAAAACGGTTGAACTTTGCAAGGACATTGAAGTCCAGTATAACAAGCAGTTCACTATCCCCTTCCCTCTTCAAGAAGTTGATACGGGTTGTGGCAAGTCCAAGTGCGATGCCCTTATGCTTGACGTGAGCTATCGCAAGGCTGGGCGTAGTCTGTATAGCGGTGATACCTATCCCTCTTGCTACTACCTCAGCATTGTGCCTGTTCAGCTCACTGAACACGGCTACACTTGCCTTATGTTCGGTGGTGGCAACTGCATCATCAACGAGTGCAACCGCAACACGGCTAAGCAACAGGGGCTTGCTGCAAAGGCGGTTCAGAACGAGCTTGTGGACATTGTTTACAAAGCGTTCGTCAAGTTTGGCGTGAAGTTCTAGGATTTAACAACTCCGAAAACGGGTTGAACCCTATGGGTTCAACCTTTTTTATTTTTCCTTTGCGATATCAACATGGGTTATCACCCTATCCTGACGGTTTCGAGCGACGGTCATCTTCATTCTGAGCGACGAAATTTTTTATCCTATTGACAAACGAAATTTAATTATGTATATTATAAGTAATACAAGGAGCATATTATATGGCACGCACAGAAAAAGAGTTCATCGCAACAGAAATGAACCTAGATATGCTAGACAATGTAGTTCAGCAAATGAATGAAACTGCTGATATTATCCGTGGTTCGGCTGATATTGAAGTGGCGGGCAAGGCTTTGGCAAAGCTATGCACCCGTTTTCAAAACGGATTTGAACCTATCCCTAACCATAGGGGGGAACTCGCCTTCACAATGCACTGTAAGGCGGTTCCGTTGTTCGGTAATCAAGGTAGGATATATGAGTATTGGTTTCGGTTCAATACCTATACGAACGAGGTCACTTGCATAGACGAGGGTAAGCACGAGTTCGTAATGCCATTGCTTACAGACGCATTGGCTGTCATAAGAGATAAGGCGATTGAGATAGCGTTTTCGTAGAAGTTTTTGGGATAGAACATTGGGGTTGAACCGAAAGGTTCAGCCCCTCTTTTCTAACCGCCCCGGTAGTTCAACATGGGTTATCACCCTTGACAGTGGGACGCTGGGAACGAGATACCACCCTATATTAACGGGCGTAAGAAAGGGTCGAACCCCTTTGAGGAGTTGATATGGAAACCTTAGCTGACATCGTAAAGAAATACAACCCTATTGCTTGTGCAGACGACATTGTTGACTACATCAGGAAGAAGAACCCTCGTTGGTTCAAGTCCTCGTGGGAAAAGCTGGGCGTTATCCCACTGAACAACGCTGGCTATCCGTTGGGTATAGAGAAGGTATCGGAAGGTAATGAAGACGCTTGTCACTGTGGCTTCCGTAAGCTGTTCAAGCTCGTGTTCTCTAAACGCAAGTATTACACTGCGACCTACTTCGTGGTGGTTCACAACCACCCTAGCGGCAATACCGAGCCGAGCTTGAAGGACATCAAGCTGACTCGTGACCTCATAGGTGCAGGCAAGCTCTTGGAGTTCCCCATAGCCGACCACCTCATAATCAGTCCGTTGGGAAGTTATTACTCTACCTGCCGAGTCCACCCAGATTGGTTTGAATAAAAAATTTTTTAATACAACTCCGATACAAACAAGGTTTAACCCTCCTGGGTTAAACCTTTTTTTATTTTAATCCGAGGGGGTTCCAACATAGGTTATCACCCTCTGCTGTCTGGAGTCGTCGCTCACCAGGTTTGACGACAGCGATAATTTTTTTCTAATAACCCTTGACAAACTAGATTTAATTATGTATATTATTGATACATAAACGAGAGGTATCAAATGGCACGCAAACCGACAAACAAAGACAAGATTTCAGCTATCAAAATGGGCTTACGCATTTATAAGGGGAGCAAGAAATGAAACTCTTTTTGTTTATCATTCTTGTTCTGCTTGGGTGGTTCTATCCACCTATTACAATTCTCTACTCTATCATCGGACTAATCGTTTTAGTAAGGAAGGTGGCATAATGAAAAAGTATCTGCTCTACATCAAGAACGAAAAAGGTATCTACGAGGAAACTGCTATCGGCTACTTCAAAGACCTACTGCCGTTGAGCTTTGGGCGAACGGCTAGGTTTGAGTGTTTGGGTCAGTAGCCATCGCAGGGTATATGGAGTTCCCCTAGGGTTCGAACCCTAGGGGTTTATCTTTTGTTTTGCCCCGATGTTCAACATAGGTTATCACCCTATCCTGACGCTTTCGAGGGAGCTCATCAGGAGGTTTTGTAACCGAATGTTTACACAGAAAGTTTCTTATATCTATTGACAAAATGGATTTAATTGGGTATATTATTATATATAAAACGGAGGTTTAACAATGCAGACCGAGAAAGAAAAGGGCTTTTTCCATAGCTTTATAGAGGGCTTAGGAGTGCTTGTAGCATATTGCATGGTCTTCTACTTCCTTTGGGAAGGCTTGTTAGCCTACCTTGGAATTAAGTAATGGGGGTTAATATGAATATTGAAATAGATGAAAATGTCTATAATGCGTTGCTCGCTGATATTAAGCCGAGCGTGGTCTTCACGAGAGAGGAAGCGGAGCTTTACTGCAAGGACTATGTAACCGTGTTCCGCAAAGAGTCGCATAGGGGCTTTGCTATCCCATTGAAAGTATCCGAGATAGACAAGGCTGAGTCTTTCGTGGTTACTGACAATGTTACTGACAATGACGAAGATAAGGAAATCGGTTCAGTGCGTTGCGATACGCTTGCAGAAGCTATCAACGCAATGGTAAACGGCTTAGAGGGCAAGACAGAAGTTACATTCTATACGGAGCTTTGTGCTGACTTCGGTTCTGTTATAGAGGGGGTTGCTCGTTGGTCGCACCCTGCCCGTTATTCTGACGGGCAACAATGGAGTTAATAATATCCTCATCGTGAAACCTAGGGTTGCGGACGACTGTTCGCAGCCCTTCTTTCTGGTCGCCCCGTGATTTCAACATAGGTTATCACCCCTAACCAGAAAGCCCGCTGGCGGAGTCGTCTGGGTCTGGCGGCTTGCTATTATGTAACAGAATGTTTACACAAAAAGTTGTGCCGAGGGCTTGACCGAATGGCTTTAATTATGTATATTATATGATACAACGAAAGAGGTTATTATGCAGACTTTCAAAAAGAAATGGCAAGGGTTCAACTTCACCGAGAGTGGCACTAGAATGGGTCCCGAGGGCAAGAGCCTAGCTCGCTCGTTCCACAACCTTATGAAGAGGGTTTGTGCGAAGATTGGTGCAAAGGTGGTGCGTGCTGAAACGGGTCACTACTATGTATATGGGTTCATTCAGCGTAAGGACGGCTCGCTCGTCTATTACAACTACGGTGACTTCCGTGGGTTGGGTCGCATAGATGTTAATGCTTGCGATGCGTGCTGTGGGGTATTGCTCCGCACTGCAAGTAGCACCACGGACTACCACGGTGGGCTTAACGATTTCAGCTCCATAGCCAATTTGGAAACAAAGATACCGCAAATTGGATAAAAATTTTTAGTCAACTCCGTTGATGGCAGACCTTGGGTCTGCCATCTTTTTTTGCCTCGCCCCGGTGGTTTCAACATAGGTTATCACCCTTCCCAGCGGCTGCCCAGTCCCCAGTCGAGTCAGTCGCCTTGTCACTGGTAACTAAAAGTTTACATTATTTTTTTGCAATAAGCCTTGACAAAATAATTTTAATTATCTATATTCTAACTGAACCTAACAACGAGGTATTGAAATGGGTTTAGACGAATTTGTGGCTGAGTGCCAAAAGCTTGACAGCCGTATCAAAGTGCAAAAGGTTTATGGCAATACGGCTGTTGTCATCGGTAATGATTATGTTGTGGTTGAGGGTTATAACTTCCCGTATCAAGCCCACTTGATTACTAACCTGATGAACGAACACGGCTCTTTTGCATAGGGGTTATATGGTGGATTGTGTTGTGCCAAAGGTGGTCACTGAGCCGTCATTTGAACGGAGCAAGGACTTTGACCAAAAGGCTTGGGATAAGAAGCACCGCTGTAAGAAGTGCGGTAAGAAGACCTTTTACAAAGAGATAGCGGGCGGGTGGATTTGCTCGTCTTGCTATCCTAAGCTGAAAGACGAAGA